>Ga0126342_10004688_pt1 | contig 23488 bp, 19 predicted proteins | sample Cyp1metagenome_FD_92528 | JGI IMG/M metagenome (GOLD analysis project Ga0126342, IMG submission 92528) | Coral microbial communities from Lord Howe Island, Old Settlement Bay, Australia - Cyphastrea 1 metagenome | ecosystem: Host-associated > Invertebrates > Cnidaria > Coral ...
CCCCCCCCCAGCTAAAGCTGATATAGCGACTGCTATATTAACAAATGTCATTGAGCATTTAGTGTTGCTGTTGCCCCCCAATAAGCACGCCTTCACCGCCAAAGCGGTGTGGGCGGATTTCTGTGGGCCATCTATACCATGGCTATGTTAAATAACCAGAGGGTAATGTATAAGATCCTCATGTTTGCCAGGAAACTGATGATTTTAGATAGAGACTGGCTCAAACCCAAAGATCTCCCAATTACCAAAGGGGTTTGAAAACCTTGTCACTCTCCATTTGCATCGATTCTTCACGGCATCCGAAATATTCGAGGCCGAGCCAAACAGTTTCGTATCGGATCTCATGTGTCTGAAACTCCGCACAGGATGCCGTGGAAGGCTCTTTGAGAGCCAGGACTATGGTAGACTTGGAACCAGTTGAACCAGCTTAGATTTGTTTTCCAACATGATGGGATCAAAAATATGTCGTGGCTACTGTAGTGTTTTATGTTGTTTTTGTCCGACTGTTTTTCCATGTTTTGTGGCCCCTTGGCATCTCAAAGATGAAGAGAACGGATCAATTCCGAGCTTAGTTAATCAAATACAAATGGATAATCAGATAATCTATGATAATCTCTAATCACTAATCCAGACATGTTGATACCACAGCTAATGATTAGCTGCTAATCAGACTTAAATCGGAGTTATTTCGATAAAGCCTTGTTGTTGTTGCTTCTTGTGGGTGGGATTTTCAGACGGTGCAACGAGAAAACCCTCAAACATCAAAAAAACTTGGTGAGACACGGGGTGTTGCTCCTGGAAGGATCAGAGATGAGTGGCAATCCCTGGGTTTGAAAGAAGAAACAAACTATCAGGACCGATCTGGACCGATCAAAATGGCCCAGAATGCTGAGCAAGGGCAGATTTTTCGGATCTTTCCACCGCCCAAAAAATGGCAAGATCTCAGAAAATCTGCTGGTAAATCCCTGAAATGAATGGACAGTGTACAGGTTAAAAAATCGCAGGTTTGGGGTTGAACATGGACAGCTGTTTCTGGTTGAACAGCAGAATTGATGGTGATGTTCGCAGCATGGGAGATTGACCAGCGACCAGCAATGCCAGGCAAACAAAACATCATAGAATGCTGTACACCTGGTCGGTGATTTGAAACGGGATGTTCTACCAGCAAATGGGAGCTTTGGCCAAAGTGGGGATTTCATGCTACAATGCATTTACATGCATTTACATAACTGTATTGTACTAATATGTACTGTATATATATATATTCATATACATATATTATATATTATAATATATAAATATATCAACAGATGCACATAAATATGCGCATATAGAAAACCAGTTGGAACGGGTTGTCATCATCTCGAAGCAAGAACCACGATCTGGCAGGCCATCATGTGATTCGCAGGCCACTTGTGTGGCAACAGTTGTGCAGCAGTTGTTGAAACTAAACGTTTTTTTCATGAACAAAAACATGACTGGTTGGTGGTTTGGAACATTTTTTTCCATAATATATGGGATAATCCTTCCCATTGACTTTCATATTTTTCAGAGAGGTTGAAACCACGAATGAGAGGAGCACGGCTAATAAAACTGAGTTAAGGTGGATGGGTTGAAAACTCCAACTAGAAAACACTGGGACAGAAGAGTTGGTGATTGACGGAGGGGTGGAGATAATTATCAAAGAACCAACAGCGCAAGAAGTTTGCATTTCAAACAGACGCAGGGAATTCTTTGAGCAAATGCACGCGGTGAATCAACCCAAACAATGGATTTTGAGCAAAACTTGGCTCCAAAACACGGAAAACCTATCCTGAAGAAAAAAACACGTGGAATCTTCACTGTCTACATAGCACGTTGACTAACTTGGCTGCTGAAATGATGGATCCATGATTGCAAAAAGCAGGCTAAAAATCAAAATCCCACACACTTGCTCATGATCATGGGTGTTCTATCCCCACTTTGCAGGTTATATTTACAATTGTACATGTACTGTAAGTTGTTCCACTCTGATCCAATATGGTATTTCCATATATCTCCATGCCTACAAGATGAGGGCTCCCAGTTCTAAGTTGGTTCTTAAACCCATGAATACTATAGTTACTATAGATTACTATAGTATATATCCCTAAATAAACCCAAACGTTAACCAAGTTATGTGCTTCAACTTGAAACTATCAGACCTTTGTGGCTGTTGCAGGACAACGGTGTTCACGCTTCTGCCGGACCCCTCGAAGCTCTCCGGGAGCGCATGGCCCGGGGAACCCAGAGCAACCCAGGGCGTGGCCATGTTGGATGGTTAATCCATTGGGAAAGTGCCACGTTTTCCCGACGAACCAATAGCCATTTGGATCCATTTGGGGGTAGTCCCAGTATACCGGTCATACCATGTCATACCATGTCATACCTTAAGTCATACCCAAAAAAATAACTTGACCATGACTTGACCATGTAACTGAACATATTTTAGTATTACCCTTTGGAAAAACCCAAATATTGGGTCAAGTTTTCAGATCCCGCCCATGTAACTTGACCATGTGTGACATGTTGCATCCATCCACCAGTCCCCATTTTAAATTTTTGGGGAAGCTACAAACATTGGGTACCTCAAAAACGGGTAAACTGGTGAACAGCCCATACATAGCTGAGGATTTTCCATATGTCATATGTATATCAATATGTATGTATGATATCAATATGTATATACACCACTGCATTTATAGTGGTGTTATCCTCTGTGATTCATTAGCATGCCAGGCTAATGATGATGCGCGAACAGGGATCAAAAGTTTGCGATGCAAGCAATCTTAAAATGGACAAAGATGGACAAAGATGGACAAAGCCATTATATGCTGGGTGTTTCTCAGTATTTACAGATATTTACCATAGGTTAAACGGTTAAACCCATGGGTTTTCCCATTGGTTTTCCTGTTGAAAAAAAGCCAGAGCAGCCAGGTGTGGTTGGGTGACGACCCAGAGACGGACACCTTCGGTGGGCCCCAGTTAAGGGACCGAAGAGTGGGGGTACACCATAGCTGGATGGTTGATTTCATGGAAAATACCATCTATATATGGATGATTTGGGGGTGCCCCGATTTCAGGAAACCGCCATATAAGAATATGGTTCATAGGTTGGTTATGGTTGGTTCATAGTCTTTAAACTAGTTTGAGATAACTAGATTGGTTGGTTGTGACCACTCAATTTCAGTGGTAACATTAATTGATGAGACAATTAAGTGGTTGGTCTATGGGTCCCTTCATAATGATTTACGAATTTCAACCACTGAAATTTAATAATTTACTGGTTGGTGGTTTGGAACCATGGAATTTTATGACTGTCCCATCATATTGGGAATGTCATCATCCCAACTGACGAAATCATATTTTTCAGAGGGGTAGGTATACCACCAACCAGTTTATGTTTTGATACTTCTTGTTTTTTTGGGGTAAGCAGATATTGATGATATTTGAGAGAAGTAGACTCCGAGCGATCAAACCCATCACATATGGTTTCTTTTGTTGGACATTTCACGAATTGTTGGACAGTACTACAATATTCAAGGTTTGCATGAAAATAGGGTATCCCGAAATAACGTACTTTGCAGATATGTTTAATACCTCTTGGCCATGTTTGGGGCCATAAGTGGGGGCAAAATCCCTCCATTTGTTGGAGACACAGTCAGCATAGTCCCTTAAACACTTGAAACTTGAACACTGGGGGTGTGTGCAGTTCCAGTGATAAGTGGATAACCATGATATCCATAGTTGTTTTATGTTTTTTTCCGGGTGGTTTTTCCCAACGGCTGGTGATCACATCCGTTCTGCCCACCTATTAGCCCACGCCCACTTTCGCAAGGCCAAGAGCTTGCATCCACCTGTTCCATCCGCCCCCTGGTGGCAGGTCAGGTACTGGCAGATGCCACGACTGCCACGACATAGATTTACCCATGACGGATCCATGGTGCTGCTATATATGGTGTGCCATGGATCCCATCAATATACCCCCAACCAATGTTAGCATATATACCAGCACCATGGATCCTATGGGTAAGTCACTCTAGTCACTCGAGTGGCAGGTCTGGGATCCCTTGTGACGTTGTGTATACGTTGTGCAGTACTGAACATTGAGTGGTCACCGGATGTCACCGGTCAATTTCGGATTCGAGTTGATAGTGTTGCATGCCCTCCATCAAAAAAGACAAAGACTAGACAATGCAAATCGCTTGGTTGTAGATGATTTTCGTACTGGTTGTTTATTCTTTCGATTGCCATGTATTGCCATGTATTGCCATGTAGTGCCATGTAGTGCCATGTAGTGCCATGTAGTGCCATGTATTGCCATGATTGACCTTCTATGGGGTATAGCAACCCCCCAAAAAAAGATTTCCGAACAGTTGGGAATCTTGGAACGTGGAAAAATCATCTATACTTTTCTGGCAACAGGTTTCGGCATCTTTTTTGGTGTTATCCATCATTGTCTACCAGTCTTCATGGTGTTGACCCAATCAGGTGGCCACCTGGGTGTTTTTAGTATGGTTTAAGTACGAAAATATGGGGGATAAAACATGATAAAACATATTTATTTATGTTTGATTGGTTGTGAGAATGGAATTATACTGTCTGGTTTTTTTTGATGTTTAATGGGGATTATTATAGGCCACAGTAGGGAAATCGTTTTCAACCAATTAGTATGAGATGGGATAGGATATAAAATTCATGGCTCAGTTGATTTGGCAAGATGAAATGGTGGCCCCATGTGACCTTTGGCCGATGAACTTATATATACTGTAACTGCTGATAGTCATTCATTCAAGTCGCCCCCAGCTGTAAGCTGTTTTATCCCAATATAGTTTACCATAAATCATAGCTAGTTACACAGGGCGCCCTGTTGATATGGCTTATAATTGTGCCCCTATTGTTCTGATCACAGTTCGAAATGAATTTCAACGATGGTATTTCTCATCAGAATAATTAAAGCCCTATTAAAGCCCTATATTAAAGCCCTATTAAAGCCCTATAAAGCCCTATTAAAGCCCTATAAAACCCCTATAAAACCCCTATAGTTCTACGATTTTTAACTCCACCGCTTTCGGTTTATCGATCTGGGCAACCGCCACCCGAGGTTTAAAGGACCTGGTGGAAAATCCCATCCTCGACGTCGATGGGAAGACCGGCTGGGGCCTAGCCTGGAGAAAAATCCTGTCGTGAAACCATGTGAAAAACTGAAAAATCCCATTGGTATATCTAGTATATCCCCTGGTTAGCTGGTGAAAGATACCTTAAGGTATAAACTTTTTGTGTAGCATTTTTTCAAAATATCCATATTATTGACTGTTGTTGGTGGTTTGGAACCATGGAATTTTATGTTCCATCATATTTGGGATGTCATCCCTCCCATTGACGAACTCATATTTTTCAGAGGGGTAGGTATACCACCAACCAGGTTATCTATGCTTATTGGCAACAAAAGAAAAATATCAACCCTTGGCCCATTGAGAGATCTGAATTAAGATGCTAGTTGAAACTCAATCACCACGGCTTATGTTAGAAGCCTGAACCAGTTGATTATTACTTCCAGATTTACATCATGATCATTGCCTCACCACGGCATATTTGTTCAACCACCTTGACCCATCGCCGCAGCTTCGTCAAAAAGATGGGAAATTCACCGCATTTTCATACCATCCCAGGTATTCGTGATTTCAAACGCAACTCATAAATCATTGGTTGGTTTTTGATCATGATCAATCATCTTAAATCAGCATTTATAACATTTTATAACATTTTATAACATTTTATAACATTTTATAACATATTATAACATTTTATAACATTTTATAACATTTTATAACCTATCAGAGTGGTTGTGTGGTTGTATAAAATCCAACCACTCTTCGATTGGGTTGCATATCTATCCCAGTGGTTTGTGATTCACCACCGATTCACCAGGGTTGGTAGATAATTCCATAGGGTTGGTAGAAATATATAGAAATATTATATAATATTATATATATATAGTCACACGAAACCATAGGATTTACTTTATATCTAAGATACCAATATGGTTTATATCATGCCAATATTGGTATGTATATATATATATACACACCATATGCTTTATATATATATACCACCCATCACTAACCCCCTTTCCTCATTGCCATAGGGTTGGTAAAGCCACGAGACAGGCACGGCGTTCGACCTCTTGGAAGAGCTTGACACGCGGCAAACACTGGAGGCAGGGTTCTGCGGGTTCCGATGCTGTTTGGCAAGGTCAGCCTGTGGTAAAATCCATATGGGGGTTTCCATAAATGGGGGATGATTTTTGGGGTACAGACCCCTATTTCAGGAAACCTGCATATATTGGACATGTGGCCGACCATTTTGACTGATTGGTTCAAAGTGCTTCTCAGCAAAGTGTTTCTCGGCTAACATCCCATTAACCCTCATTAATTCGCGAGGTTTGTTTTTGCCTATCGAACACGTTTCCCAGCAATGGTTGGTAATTTGGTCATGCTTATCCTGCCCACAGATTTATCTCAGTAATGACTAGTAAGAAGCTAAAGTAACATCAAATATTCCTGCCCACAGATTTATCTCAGTAATGACTAATACAGTAAGAAGTTAAAGCAACATCAAATATCATGCGCGCAATGATGATATTTACGAGCCGACTTATATAAGTGTCTCATTTCAGGCATTTCATTCGCATATGGTTGTGGGATGTTGTGGCTGTCGTGATTACCTTATTCAATTAAAAAACAAACCAAAAAATCAAACCAAAAACAAACAAACAAAAAACAAAACAAAAACAATAAAAGACAATAAACAAGACAAAAAACAAACAAAACACAATAAACACATACAAAAGCCGAAGAAACTTCAAAACAATGGTACAACCTTCAAGACGAGGGAAGACTAGAACGACCATGTTGTTCCCATATCTCCTTATTTGTTCCCATATCCTGCCATATTCCCCCATGTTGTGTTTGTTTTTTGTTTTTGTTGGTTTGTTTTTTTGGGGGTGTTTTTTTTTCTATTTTTTGTTTGTTTTTTTTCATAATATTAATTGGTTTCCATTTTCCAATGAATGAAGGTCTCTCGACGTCATAACCCTATTGGTTTGGTGTTGCATCATATCCCAGAATCGGTTTGAATGATGTTTTTTCCTGGAAAACGACATCATGTACTAGTGATTTTGAAATATTGCTCCGTTTTTCACTGTTTTTTGTCCATGTCTTCCAATGATCAACCCATTGATCATCATATAGTTGGTGATTGAGTCGGTTTGATGGTTAAAGCCATTTTTTTAAATATGTGCCATGGTCAAAACTTGCATGACTTTCATGAGTTGCCCATATTGGGGGATTGATATATTAATTATATATCCAAGATAATCCCTATGTTATCAATGGGTATGATACCTCCTATATATATATAGTTACCTATGGGAAAGGTTACCAGGCTACCAGGAAGACTAGGGTTATATAGCCCTATATAGCCATTGTGTTCGGATCCCTGTTGTGGGATAGATGACCATCCCCCATAAAAATAAAAATATATAAAAAACCAGACCATGAAGGCCCTTGCCTCTGCCAAGCCTGCCACATGAAGGGCGCGGTAGGCGGGCGCGGTCGCGAGGTCCAAAACGGAACAGGAAACCAAAGATATCCTGAAAAAATGTGAAAGATATGATGAAAGATGGTAAAAGATGGTAAAGGATGGTGAACTGTTTGAAACTGATTGGAAATTGCTTGAAGTCCATGAAAGCGCGGAGTGAAACAAAAACTGTTTAGAACATGTGTGTCAGGTCCCCAACGCGGGACCACGCTGGTGGAAAACTGGGCGAGTACGGTGAGGGAACCACGACATGATCTTGGCAAACAATTGGGAATAATATGGGAGTAATGCAATGGTAAACCATGCCAACATTTACCATTTTTATGGGTGGGATTCCAACCATTAAAATATGTTTTTTGTTTATTGCTTTACTAATTTTTACTAACACTATGTCAGAAAATCTTTGGTAAATACCTGAAATGTTCAGCATAGAAACTTTTATAATATAAAAATCCCAGCTTTCTAGTTGTGGGCCAAGTTCTGTGGCTGTGGCCAGCTGTTTTTCATTGCCCCCGGGGTTTTCCAACATCATTTCCAAAGTGTTAAGGGGACCGTTGGGGATTCATTCTAACCACCCCAACTTGAAAAATGTCGGAAAATCCCATGAAATCTGGGTGATCTCTGGGTGAAATTGAACTTTGGCCGAACTTCGGCTGAATTTTTCAAGGAAGCTGTTGATATTATTCATACCCTTATGCTCCATGTATGGTATATTTACCTACATGACTGGGTGATTTTTTAGGGCAAATGCTGGTAAATATTCCATACATGGAGCATCTGGGATATATGCGGGTTTGAATAATTGTTTTTACCCACGGTCATCATCAACTTTAAAAGGGGTTTCCATTACAAACCATCCAGCTATTGGGGTCCATAAAAATGGAAACCCCCGGTCCCAGGTTTTTTCGCCGAGAAAGTGCCAGCTCCCAGGTGACGCTGAAAAGAAGGGGGCGGCGGAGAAGTTGCTGCGCTTTCGGGATCTCATCAATGAAACCGCACGGGAGCCGAGCAGCTCGAAAAGAGATGTTAACGTGGAGCCGAGAAGCTCGCAGAGAAGATCGTTTTTGGTGATCAAGATTGAGATACTTGAGATACTTCAGAATCCACCATTTAAGTATCCATTTATAGTGATAGATGAATGATATAGATGATTTTCCCATTCAAACCTACATTTGTAGAGGATGTGAAAAATTGCCACGGTTGATTACCAGAGGGAAACATTGTTTGAGTGAAGCATATAGAAACTCGTAAATGTTTGATAGATTTACCCATAGGATCCATGTATGGTATATATGGTAACATTTACCATCAATATACCCCCAATGTTAGCATATATACCATACATGGATCCTATGGGTTAAGTAATATCCAAGCCACTGGAAAATGACGTGTGCATCTCGTAGGCGGTTACGCTCAGTGCTATGTCTTAGGGGGATCCTTATAAGGATCTGATGTGATTTGATGTCAGACACCACTCCGCTGGAATTCCCCATATTTTTGTGGCGTTGATCCGTTGATCCAGTTGCTACCACTATACATCGGTGGAAGTAGAAATCTCCACTGCTGGCCAAGGTTGGGGACGCCATTTCTATTTTTCTTGCGGTGGAGGCTGGGTGTTTCGCTTGAACTGCGAGACAACGCAGTTCCAGTAGCCGAAGATTGCAATCTATCGAGTAACCTGAGCCATCCTGAGCCAATCAAACATGGCGCAAGTAAATTCATCCAGAGGATTTTCTCAATTCCATTGAACATCATTGAACCATGTGTTCTGTTGGTTTGAAAGTTTCACATTTCTATACAGATGGATTGCCATATGCAGCTGAGGGACCTCAGCGAATGGTCATCCAATGATATCGATTTGTTGATCCATGATTTTCCCAGCATGTTCCCACCATGTTCCCCATAAAAGATCATAACTGGTTTGTGGTTTGGAACATGACTTTTATTTTCCATTTCACATATGGGATGTCATCCTTCCAATTGACGAACTCATATGTTTCAAGATGGTTATTGCACCACCAACCAGATAAAATATCATACAAAACACGATCAAATCACCAATTTCCCACCCTGTGGATCTAACACCTGGGCAAAGCGGCAAAGCCACGAGGCCGTGCTCTACTTGACGGATTCAGACTGTGATGCTTGGCGTGCCTTGCTACAGAAAATTCACTCAAAACACGATCAGGTCAAGAATTGATGAATCCGGATGAATTATCGTGACCTCAAGGTTAGGGGATGTAAGGGTTTTTTTAATCCCCATGGGAAGCCTTATTTCAGCATATTTCAGCTATTTTCAGCTTCGTGAAATTTCAATCAGAAAGAAATTGACAGAAGAGATGTGTCGTTTGCATTTTTTTTTGCTGGACATACCCTCTGGTAATTTAACATAGCTATGGAAAATCACCATGTTTAATGGGAAAATCCACTATTTCTATGGCCATTTTCAATAGCTTTTTGTATGTTTACCAGAGGGTATCCCATGAGTATCTCATGTTGTAACTCCATGGATTCCCACGGACCAGCGAAGAGCGGCCGGCCACTTCGCTCAGGTGCCATGTATGACGACCTGCCCAACCGACAGATCAAGGTGGGACCCTGCTCACCTCGCCATGATTTTCCCAATAAAACCTCCATTTATAGGGATTTCCTATGGTTTTCCTGTGGGTTTTTCCCATTAAAAGCTCCATTGATATACAGGAAAAACTGGGATTTCCGCCATTGCTATGCTTGACTGGAGGGTAGTTTTTGGGATGCCCCATCCCAATATGCCAGACGGGGATGAGTCGAAACAGACGTCAAGACCTATGAAATCTGGTACCATCCAACTAACATAGAGACCTTTTCTTGCCTCTCACAATGGGTGATTATATGTGATTTTATGATATGTTTATGTATTATTATAACGGTGTCGATTAGTTGGGGGCATGGACAAATATATTCGAATATGTCATATACATTGGAGTGATGAGCATCCATTAGATCATGATTAGCAACTTCTTTGGATGCAGATGTTGAAAAAATATCTTGACATAGGGTTAGGCAATACGGCCACGGGTCAGTTGTCAGTTAGCCCAGGGGGGCCGGCCAGTGCAGTTCCAGTTGTAAGTGGATAGACTTCACCATGCTTATAGGGGCCCCATTCCAAGAAACATTGGGTTTTATTGTAAAGCCCCATGTTTCTCGGAATATGGGGCTTCATTGTTAAAATACCATGGTAACTGTCCAGCTCAACTGGCCAGTCGTTACAAGGTCCTTGTAGCCGACCGTGGCATCTTTGAGACGACCGATGCAGAGAGGGTTTGTGTGAAGTGCCCTGGCCAGACCTCATGGAGAGATTTCTTTTTGGGATCCCCAAAAAGGATCAAAAAAGGTCGAATGGTGATTTACTTTCTATTGTCTAAGGTGACCTGCAATCCTGTACTTGTATCATTTGGATTCATTTGGATTCATTTGGGACTTGCGTAGGTCATGACTCATTTTTCTTCGATGGGACTTCTAGAATCTTCTAGATGTCCATTGGTACCACGACTCAGGAGGAAAATCGACTTACGTGATGTTACATGTTATACTTGATTTATTAGCGGACCGGTTTGGCATGGGTAAACTTTTAGTCAGATCGAATCACGATTCTTGGCCGGTGATTGGAGGATATTATATAGCTTGACCCATAACTGGGTGTGGAAGATCTTACTTGAATTGTTCATAGAAGCCAAAGATCAAGATCAAAGTTGTGTTTTGGTGGATGGACCAAGTATGACCGCGAAAGAAGTTCTTTTTTCGAAGCCCTATAGGCCCGCGGGCTTGCAAGCTGAAATCGACAAGGCAGTAGCCAAGGCGATCGGGGAATCGGAATGGGGATCCCATCATGGAAAGGGCCAAGATGGAGGGTCACTGAAAATGCGATGCGAAACATGCACTGAAAATGTGGGGAATTTTGGGGATAAAGGAACAACAATTGGAGGCCGCAAAAGCTGGGATGACAAGAATCTAGAAAGTGGGAGGTTTTTGAGCACCCAGAGTCGGGATTCAAGCCTTGTAAGTGACCAAAACTACTGTTGATGGAAGAAATCCTGCACCACTTTCAAAGGTCTACACTTGAAACCTCGCGCTCCTAATTTAATATTGTTTGAAGCCACAGTGATCAAAATGGATTTGCGCGAGTGACGGAAATCCTGCACCACCTGTCAACATTTCATTCAACATTGAGCTTGGGGGTACGGGGGTACAAGTTATGCATTAGCAAATCTAAGGTTATAGAGGTGGTGCAGGATTTCTTCCACCCACCGTAGGATCGAGTTCAAAGGGGCACAAGGCATAATGATATAATGGATGAGATGGTTTCATATTGAATGTTGACATGTATAAGTCCGCTATAGTCCGCTTGTTCTCTCGAGCCAGTTCTGGGGGAAGAATTTGTTTTTTTTAAAGAAAAGCAAACGATTTGGCCAAAGCACACACCTGCTCCAAAGACAATTTGATGAATTGTGATTTGTTTTTAAAAAAGTAAGACTTAGGACAAACAAGAACACACTATGAGTCAAGCACAAGCAACTGATTCATCCCGAATCCCACATGGTGAAAAAAAACGCAGGTGCCGAAAGGGCGCGCCTTTGTTCGCTTCAAGCTCAGATGTTGGCAGTCACAGTTGTTTTTCCATGTTTTTCCCAGCAAAAATGGAGCTTGTGACACAAGAAATGGCCGAAAATGGCCACTCAGGGTGATATATCTATTGATCTGTTGCTCTTTTTTGGAACAACAAGACACCAGAGATGGCCTCCCCAATTTGGGTTGCCAGAGATGTCAACCGCTGAGCAACAGTCCACAGGGCTGCGGTACATTTGGGTACCATTTTAGCAGCGAATTATCACTTTTTGCCGGTAACAATCCTACTTCATCAACCCTGGTTTATTACAAGATATTGCAATATCACCCCCACTATCAGATAGGAATGTGTTCTACCACATTCGACATTTAATAGATCATTTTTTATTATAAGATTTCACTTGAATCTCTTAAATCTATCTTTTTGGGGTGCTATGATTTTGGGTTCCATATAAGCTGACCTTAATATACTGAGGCCCCAGCGGCACAGAAGATGTGGTGCGGGTCAGGAGCCTTGGAAGTAAACTCTTCGAAAGGCAACAAAAATGGCCCCAAAAAGATTGGTTTACGATGGTTGCTTCCTAAAATCCTATTAAAGTATTTAAAGTTTTTGTGGAATTTTTGAAAGTTTCGATCTTTTTGGCTCTGAATCTGTAGATTCAAGTAAAAACCTTGTAAAACCCATAGTTGAGTCGTAAACCCAAGTTTTTTCTATCTGATCTCTTTGGGGCCCGGCCCCAGATTTCTTGGGAAGTCAACTGGCAAGTCGACCCGACCAAGTCGCTGGACCCAATCCGTGTGGCATAGGTGCAATTTTTTCGAAATCAAAAAAAAATATGTAAACCTATAAATGGATATACAGATATATACAGATATACATGGTGGTTTCTTAAAATGGGGGGATCACCAAACAATAGGGATCAATAGTAGGTTTCAACTGGGTCATCATGGTCATCCATGATTTGTTTTTTTTTTTGAGTCCCACATGGCGACGTAACGGACGACATCCAGCAACATTCTAAGACACCTTCCGAAAATATACGTACATTATACGTACAGCATCGTACAGCCCATATTATGTAATATTATAGTACAGCATATTCATATAATATATATATAATATATATTATATATATTCATCATGCGTGATTCATGTATGAGATGTTTTTTTGATCTAGAATCGATGATATATGCGCACATGTTTTTCTCGTACGTAATGACATATGTACGTATGGTATGTTAAATGTATATATGATATATACATATATATGATAGTATACAATGATATATATATATGCTTTATTTTTTCATCCATGATTTCTAAATTAGCATGAATCCCAATCATAGATTCCCAGAAGTAGATGATAGATGTAGTAAAAGAAAAAATTGGCTAACTAGGGTCAATTGATGATATGTATATTTGTAATATAATCATATATATATATACATATTATTTATAGCCTATAGTTCATGGGGATAAATCAGCTGAAAAACCCTCTGGTCATGTAACAGTTTGCTATGGAATTTTTTTCCACCTTGAAGGTCTACGCGGAGGCGGAGAGCACAGAGGCAATGCTGACCCTGGCGCAGGCGGGACCAGCATTGAACCTCGACTTCACCATGAGAAAATTGTGGAACGCAAACTTCTGGATCGAGTTTTATTGGGTTTAAACATCTTTAAACCACCGAAAATGATCAAACAGTTTGGTATCATTGAAAAATGTAGTTGATTGGATACCCAGATGCTCCATGCATGGTATATTTACCATTATTTACCTACATGACTGGGTGATTTTGTTCGGGCAAATGTTGGGATTCATATTCCAGCACCATTTTGTCCGCAGGAGATGGAATATCTCTGGGGATTGCGGTCCAAAACCCACCACAGGAATAGCTACGGATATGGGCAGAAATCATCCAGCAATTGGTTTAAGAAACATGAAGAAACCAGGAATTTGATCTTTAAAACATGGCTTATGATTGAAATCACTGACCTCAAAGGTGAATTCTTGGCACCTCTGGTGATTCAGCATCAGTTTCTTCGTTAGCAGCCCATCATCTAACGAATCCATCCGGGGAAATCACATATATCTAGCTAAATTTGATCACGACCTCACGTCGCGACCGAACCTGGAATCATGGTTAGGATTCAGGGAATCATCCCCAAATGGCCGCAAGATTCAGGTTAGTGAAATATTAAATTTTACCCAGATAAAATGTAAATATCACCACAGACACATAATCTAGAAATGCTTGATTTTGCATCAAGCTTGTTTAACAGACAACTTGGCATTCAATTTGTCTTCCGTCGTATCCAGTTCTCTGATATTGTTTTTTCTTGCGTTCTGGTATTTTAACGTAGCTCTGAAACATCATAATTGTGAACAGGTAAATCATCTTAAATCATGATAAATCATGTATAATGAACCATAGTGAACCATTTTTCCCTATGCTAATGTATATTCCTATGATACCCATTTATAGCACCGTTTTTCTTGGCTCAATCCACAGGGTATTTCCAGGACGTGGTGGATGCAGTGCATTCCATGGCAGGTGGTGCCGGTGCCTCAGTGGGAGATCAGCCATGATGTCAGCCATAACTGGTTGGTGCTGACTGGAACCATGGAATTTCCATGGAATTTTATGACTTCCCCAATAGTTGGGATGATGATCCAATCTGACTAATTCATATATTTTTCAAGATGGTTAGAACATGTTAAAACCACCAATTAGATAAGATGTCAGCCATAAAGATTGGGAGACCGATGGTAATTGTCCGCCATATTGAATGGCCAGAGGGTCTGTCAAAAAAGAAACAGCATAATCATGTGTGCTCTATGATCGATTGCCCACCAGATTTTTGGGAAAACCTCAACACGACAATGGAAAGTTTGCCCATAAACGCCTCCACAAATGAGGCAACGTAAGTGTAACCAGCTATACCCAATTGTTTTTTTGGCAGAGTCCCCATGCAAAGCTGATTTAAGACTGGTGGTTGTTGCAAGTTGTTTGTCAATGAGCTTTGGTGGATGGTGACAGTTTCAAGGGGTATATAACAATTTGATATAGTCTACACATGAAAGAATCATTCAGAGGAATATGATGGAATATGGCAATGAGTCAAAACATGTCAAAACCCCTTGCCTTATAATCCTTATAGGCCTAAAATAGCTGGTTAATGGATGTTAATGGATGTTGAATTCCCATCCTCGTTCGAAAGAAATAAACATTGTCTGACCTCCAATCATCTCTGTCTAAAGTTGCGATGACCAACTGGCCCTATGAAGTAGATATTTCTAGTAGATATATCTACTAGAAATCATTATAATCCCTTCCTCCTATTACTAAACCCCGCCCAAATACTAAAAACTAGTGTCCATCTCCAATTTTGGAAAATTTTAGATTGGCCAATTTGACTTTTAATTGATCCCCTTTAGAAAAAAATTAAAAATCAACCTACCATTTGTGGGTTTGCCCCCCTAATACTAAAAACTAGTTCACTCCGGGGTGTTTATTATTAGGGTCCGTCCGTTTTTTTTTAATGTTAAGGTGTTTAATTTAATATTGGGGGGAAGCTTCGAAATCCAATTTGTGGCAGTATTTTAATCGCGTTATATAAAGAATTTTCATTGATTTTGAGATCGGAAAAAATAGTTTTTACTATTAAGGGTTTTAATTTGATATTAGGGGGAAGCTTCAAAATCTCATTTTTGGCAACATATTAATCGCGTTATATAAAAAAAAAATCATTGATTTTGAGATCGGAAATAGTTTTTATTATTAAGAGTTTTAATTTAGTATTAGGGGGAAGCTTCGAAATCCAATTTGTGGCAATATATTAATCACGTTATATCAAGAAATTTCATTAATCTTGAGATCGGAAATACTTTTTATTATTAAGGGTTTTAATTTAATATTAGGGGGAAGCTTCGAAATCCAATTTTTGGCAATATATTAATTGCGTTATATAAAGCAGAACCCTGAGCGATCATAATCAATTTTCCATCCTCAGCCTTCCCAATGCCTTAACCCCCTTCTGTCAACCCCTCATGTTTCCACAGTTGCTTCAGCCGAACGGGCTTAGCCAGGTTTATCCAACCCCCCTACACCCTTCCCCGACCCCATGCATTGGCCCGATGCTTCCAAGGCTGGAAGAACTGACCGGCGCCACTAAGAAGGCGTTAGTGGAACAGGCTTGGGGGCTCAAGACCAGCGCCGACCTGGCAGTTAAAACCGTGGTTCTTGGCAAGGAGCCCCACAGTCGTGAAGAGCGCCGGGAGGAAGCAGAACAAGCCGAGCGACGCCCAGTCGAAAGATGGCCGTCCGCAAAGGTCCAGGTCAGGGCTGGGGGCGCGGGGGACAGCCCAACACCTCTTGCGCTCCTCACAGGCAGGGGCACATGCTCTGAACACATGCCAGCTTTTATGGCCCCCCAGGAGGCCATAGTTGAGAGTCCGTCTGATTGACTGTGCGTTAGTTATGATTCACATGTTTGCTCATGGTAGTGTGATTGACTGCGCGGTCAGATTGTCACAGCCTAATTATTGTTCCCTGGAAATTAACATATTCAAAATGCCTGAGCCGAACTGAGCTTCAAAAGTGCAACGCCTGCTGCTGCTGGAGCCACATCTTTGTGACCTTGAGCAATGCTTCCTGGACTTGATGGGTCCTAGGTTGAATCATTAAAAGTTATTTCCCCACTTCATGCCATGGAGTGAACAATGCGTGACTGATGGTTGTTCATGATTCCTTCTTAGGACATCTACCTGGCTATGACCATGGACCGGTCTTGGGGAAGTGCAAGTAACCTTGCATGACTGAAATCATTGCGTGCAAGAGGGTTTGGTCGCAGAGACGTATGATCTCAGGGTCCAAGGAGTTGTTTAAATGGATCCCTTGCTTCCTTCCGTTCAATGAGGACATGCAGTTATGTCTCTGTCTGAAGGATGTTTGCTTTGTATGTCTTGAAACCGCCACTTTTCATTTGAGAGGATTTCCCATAGAGTTTGCATCAGATTTGCTTGACTTGACCCACTTGACTTGACTCTTGACTTGGCTCGTGACTTGACTCTTGACTTGACGGCAGCAGGGATTGCACTTTTGAAGTTCAGTTCGGTTCAGGTTTGATGTTGATTGGCCTGTGTGCATGGTGTTGTTTTGTGAACATTTTTTTTGCATGGTGGATTGTTTTTGCTCAGAAGGTTTTCCAGAGCGGCCTTCTGAGCATGCTGCCATCTATGTTGAAAAAGGTGCTCAGGGTGGCAGCAGTTTAGACATCCACTTACTAAAAGTAAGACATCCAGTTACAGCAACCCTTCCCTTTTTATTATTAAGGGTTTTAATTTAATATTAGGGGGAAGCTTCGAAATCCAATTTGTGGCAGTATTTTAATCGCGTTATATAAAGAATTCTCATTGATTTTGAGATCGGAAAAAATAGTTTATTATTAAGGGTTTTAATTTAATATTGTGGGGAAGCTTCGAAATCCAATTTGTGGCAGTATTTTAATCGCGTTATATAAAGAATTTTCATTGATTTTGAGATCGGAAAAAATAGTTTTAAGTTTTTACTATTAAGGGTTTTAATTTAATATTAGGGGGAAGCTTCGAAATCCAATTTGTGGCAGTATTTTAATCGCGTTATATAAAGAATTTTCATTGATTTTGAGATCGGAAAAAATAGTTTTTATTATTAAGGGTCTTAATTTAATATTAGGGGGAAGCTTCGAAATTTCATTTTTGGCAAAATATTAATCGCGTTTTTTAAAGAAAATTAATTGATTTTGAGATCGGAAATAGTTTTTATTATTAAGGGTTTTAATTTGATATTAGGGGGATGCTTCGAAATCCAATTTTTAGCATTATTTTAATCACGTTATATAAAGAAATTTCATTGATTTTGAGAGGGGAAAACATAGTTTTCATTATTAAGGATTTAATTTTATTAATAGGGTTCCCTAATAATAAATACCCCCCTCATACTAAAAACTACCTGCCGTGTTTAGTAATAGGGTGGGGGGGCGTTTAGTATTACGAGGAAGGGATTACTTAAATCTGCCCTAGATATGTCTACTATAAATCTATAAATGCCAGCCGCCCGTTTTTTTGCGATCGCAGAGGTCGGAGAAAAGCCCACCGTGACGTGATGTGGCCTTTCCTATCTCGATGGACGAAAAGCTGCTGGTTCTCGATGATTGAGATGGTGATCCATAGGATGTTCCCTGAATAAAACCAGGGGTTGTTGGATATACCTGAAAGTGGAGCCCAGCAAGGCAAGGCAATTTGAACGAAATACCATGAAACACCATGACTTGTTCATCAAATTTGAGACAAATCCACTTGGGTCTTGGGTTTTTTTGTTTCCCAGGGCCCAATGACTGGGGATACCATCCAAGACCCGATAAGCAGCTACGCACCATGTGCTGAGAATGAATTATGCAGGCTGGCAAGATTCTTCGTATAGAGATGTATAATATGTTATAATTGGTTTGTGGTTTGGAACATTTGTTATTGTTCCATTCAGTTGGGAATGTCATCATCCCAACTGGCGAAGTCATATTTTTCAGAGGGGTAGGTACACCACCAACCAGATATATTAACCATCATTAACTGTATATTAACCATCATTAACCATATAATAACCATATATTACCCATTATTTTTGGTATGGTTTATGATGATGACCCATACCCATTTGAGGATGGTCGATAGAAAAATTGTGACCGAAAAACATCGGTAGATTCGATGGACTCAAGGCAGATGCCACCAGTCGCACCTCTCTGACACTGTGCGCTTGCTGCAGAAATAAAGCTATATAAAGCTATACTCATACCTGGGACATCCTTAGACTAGATTCACTTGTACAGATGGTCCAACAAGATCAACTGTGGTTCCAAGATACTTTGGGCATCTTGGATGATGAGATTTTATTTTCAATGCAATGGTTGATTTTCACCATCAGAGATACTGAAATATCACTTCATCCTTGACCCCGCAGACGGTGGTTCAAACGACACGTCTCCGGGCGGCTCAGTCAATGTCGGGGCGGCTCAGGGGGTCCCATCGTCTGACAGCTGGGAACTTGGCTTGTGGGAGTTCACATGGCTCAACCGACAATAAAGCCTGGAGGCTGTCTGAGGGAAACATGTGCAACTCGCTGTGAGCTTTCATTGTGACCTTCCGTTTTAGTATCCAGCAGCTGACAATCTCCCAATCTTCCTGAATCGCCTATCGTTGCGTTTTTGTTTACCTCCATTTTTGCACATGATTCCAACTCTCCACTGCTTAACCCCCTTTTTTTGCTGGTCAAAGCAGACTTGTTGCTGGTTGCACTCCATGTTTGGTGCTCAAAACCCAATTCTTGCTGATTAGATTGACTAGATCTCTAAGAGTTGTTGTTTCAATATGTTGCAATCCCAAGTCATGTTTGCTGATTGAACTTCCATGTTTGCTCTATAGCAGCTAGAGTAATTCAAAAAGATCTTGAAAACAAATATAGTTAAACAAAAGTTGTTGTCTCCACTATAGCGCCAAGAAGATGTAAAAGTGTTTCATCCGGAAAACATCTTGGTAAATTAAACCTGTTGTATCTTCTTGGGGGATACGATATTGACGTAGCCAATAGGCACCACTCTGGCAGGCGCAATGGACCCTGAAGAGGGGCCGGACGAGGCGGATGAAGCGTTTTGTGTGTGCTGGGTCAAACAATGCCAATCTACCAGCCATGACTGGGAATGGTAACCATACCACCTAGAAACATGCTGATGAATGATGATTAATGGCTGGTTTATATATGTTTATATGTTCATGGCATCGTGTTACCCACAAAAACCATCCAAATCCATTGGTTCACCATGCCCCAGAAAGTCATCACCATTGGGAGATAGGTGGTATAAACATGTATAAACTTACCATTCCCAGATATTCCCAGGAAAATAACGGTAATTTTTATGGGGAATGAATGGTATGTTGACACCACTTCTTGAGGAAAAAAACCATCTCGGAATGATCCTGTGATCCTGAGCGGATCTCAGTGGATTGATTGAGAACGCTGGGAGTTGACCACCCATCTGTGCACAAAGGAGCTATTTATGTGTATGATATATATATATGTATATATTTATCAAAATATGTATATACATATATATTAATATATATATATATATACACATATATTAATATATTAATATATATATATATACATTGTTAATCATTATTATGTATTAGTATAGAACATCATTATACAGAAAAGCATGTTCAGCACTTTTTGTGGGCTCCCGGTTCCTGTCTCCGAACTTCCCACGTCAGGTCCACGAAGCTGCATCTCTCAGCAGGGTCAGGGACCTATATAGGGACCTTGCCGCAGCAGGAATGATTGCTATATTTGGTTATATAGTAAACATCGTATTATGTTATTATATTCATCCTGTGGAATATGGATGAATATTATTGTTTATTGGAATTTCAACATGTTCCCAATGTTCCTACTAGCAAGTGATGATGTTTTGAAATGGACTATCCACTCCATATAGGAATTATGGGATTAATGATTAGTTGTGGTTTATGTTTTTCTTAATGGGATTGTATGGGATTAGCAAGCCCAAGTAAAAAAAGATGCCGAAAAGTTCAAGCTTGGAAAATTTGGAGGAAAACATGATCTACAACCATAATCTCCATATTTTCTCATTATAATGCCTATAATATCCGTATAGTACATATCATCCTGGAACGACATGTCATTTTTTGGGGGGCTACGTATCCAGCGGCTGATATGTTCTGGTCCAAAGCGGTGGAATGTTGAAAGGATCTGGCACATCCAGCCCAGATATATGTATCTGGATGTATATAGATATATGTAGCCCAGCTAGCATTAGTATATGATGTTAGTTCATATTGAGTGGAAAATGTTTTTTCCACTATTTTGAATGATTCAGTCCAGACCACTTCGGAACATGACCGCTCCAGCCCTGAATTGCTGTGGAAAACTTACAGTTGAAACTCCAATGGTTGAGAAATGGATTTCCATCAATGTTCCCCAAACAAATCCCAACGAACCAATCCAGTTTTCCTCATTCTTCATTGGCTATATATATATAATATATAGGATTATATATAGGCTATATAATAGTATAAAATTATATGGATCCTTGTTTCGGTTGTCTAACTCTCAACTTTCATGGTGAAAATACTCCAACATATCCTCTCAGGTCGCTCCTGAAGACCAGATTCCGTTGAGGGGTGACAATGGAGAGGTGCGCCCAGCCATGCTTTGGTGCCATAGCGTGTAAATGTTACACTGGTTGGTTGTTTAATTTACAGGTGTCAACATGGAACATGGACACCAGTTGTTTTTTATAATATTCAACATCAGTTGTGGTTGTTTTTTTACTGTATCAGGAACGATTTTTTCTCGTGGTGATGACTGCTTTCAATGCTTAAATCCCGTTTTGCTCATGGTCAAATCATGTTAAATCCCTATTCTTCGATGAGTAAATCCATACAAATCCAAACTATTCACCATTCTTCATGAAATCCGTATTTTCTGATGTAAAACATCGTGTTTCATGATTAGATCCTTTTTTTTCATGCTTAAATCCACATATATATATATTTACACTTGTTTACATTGAACTCCTGGAAATTTCGATTCAAAACCAGGCCATGGGCTCAACTGAAACCACGCGACCGCTGGTGCAGAACCGCGAGGGAAAGGCAGATTTTTTTGGTGGATGTTCGGGGGAAATCAACTTTCCAAGTTTTCTGTGATTGATTCCCCACACAGAAAAAAAAGAATGGGGAAACAGTGAAAAACAACATGATAGAAACATGGGAAAGAAGTATGGATAAAAAACAACAGTTGAGACTTATTTTGGGAAAACGTATGTTTGTTGCGGGAATTGTTGGTTTTGTGTGATCCAACCTACTGCGGAAAATGTCTAGAACAAGCTGCTTCAGCCGAAGGTACCCGAGGAGTTTGACAAAGGACACGATGTAAAAGGCACATTGTTGAGATCTCCCCACTGTTCATTCTAGGTCAAGCTTGGATGGGTAGAAGCTAATTCTTTAGTCTTTTGGTATCAATGGCATTCTCCAACCTTCACAAGCTAAGAATGTATTCTTTTGCAGGGTATCTAAGATTGGCAATGCATTGGTGAATCTATTGCACCAGATGTTGCCAAGATGTTGCCAGTGCCTTCAACAAAACCCACCAACGTTGCTGGATCAAATCCAGATATGTTCGCCATGTTGGTACCGAAATCAGAATTGTTTGATGATTAAAAAAAAAGTTTGGGCTTGTCAAATCCCACCATTTTCTGTTGGCAACGTAGATATTAACTATATGTACATTATATCAATACGTATAACATATATCCTAAGGTTCTGTAATTAGATTACATGATGTTACAGGTTACCCTCTGGTAATTTAACATAGCTATTGAAAATCACCATTTTTAATGGGAAAATCCACTATTAATGGCAATTTTCAATAGCTACGTTAAATTACCAGAGGGTACATCATGTTACGTATTTAATATACGTTAAAACAAGATTCCGCACTGCGGAGGCTGCTCCGAGAAGATTGATTGCGCCCTTGACTTTGCTCCCTCAGGAGGTCTGGATATGGGCGACAACGGAGTTCCCATGAGTTTTCAGCAGGGCTTGGTAAATGTCCTACTTTGGGGATTTCTTTCACATCACTTGCAAATATTTTTCAGAAAACAAATCTCCAAGATTATATAATTTTAATTTATGGGTGATGTGAAAAATTAGGACATTTACCAACCGTTGAATCAGGTTGGAGAAAGGTAAAAAATGCTTCACTGGGAACCGGTGCTTTTTTTGAGATCTCGGATTCACCGTGGAGCTACTGATATCTCTGAAAAATCGAGTTGAGAAGACCATGCTTTCAGCAATCATAGCTATGAATATGGTTTAATATGGTTTAATCTGACTTAAACTGTGCACGCAGCTGCCAATTTTGAATACCGATCGCTTCCGCATGTCCACGGTTTCACCCATATGCCAATACCGGCATGAAACCATGGCTGAGAAAAAAAATGGTTTAATCTGGTTTAATATGGTTTATATGCTATATATAATATATGCTATTATAGCTGTAGGACCAGCAACTCAATTTTTTGTTCCCCACCTGCCAGGTGAGGGTTGTTAGATTTTATCTAAGTTGCCTGGTCCTCCTCCTCCTCCTCCTGCCGCCTCCTCCTCCTCCTCCTCCGCCTCCTCCTCCTCCTCTCGTTGTCCTCCTC
>Ga0126342_10004689_pt1 | contig 23483 bp, 22 predicted proteins | sample Cyp1metagenome_FD_92528 | JGI IMG/M metagenome (GOLD analysis project Ga0126342, IMG submission 92528) | Coral microbial communities from Lord Howe Island, Old Settlement Bay, Australia - Cyphastrea 1 metagenome | ecosystem: Host-associated > Invertebrates > Cnidaria > Coral ...
AACGTGTGGGGTTGAACTCCCCTGATTTCATTTTTGCATTTTGGGGGTCAGTAGCCTGGGCCCCCTTGATTTCATTTTATTTTTCAGGGGCTCAACCCCACCTGGGTGCACCACAAGGGGATTATATACCGGAGTATATATTGCATATCCATATAATAATTCATTTCAATGCATACTTTACATTATATTATATTGCATATACAGTAGATCATACCCAACGCACATTCTTTGGTCAAGCATGGTCAAGCACGAAAAAGAGACTTTGGACGTGGATTGGGTAGTGAAGTTTGATAACAAACCACTGCGACTAGACGAACATAAGCCGAAAAGGTCACTGTTAGTGGAGGCGATGTCACCCATTGGCCCAATGTTTGATTCTCGAATCCCATCGTTTCGATGGAAGAAAAAGCCATCAGAATCATATAGCCATGATTTCTAAGCACCACCAGATGAACTGGGGCTAACCTGGAACGAGCATCCTGGGACTCCTGGGACCTGGCGTTTTTGTTAAATTCGTTGCTCAACATGGAGCTAAGGAGCTAGCTAAATGAGGATCCATATTCTTGATTGTCCGAAAGTTCAAGCAACCCAATGGCCCAATGCCATAAAGATCCATGCTGGGGATGCTTGAAATCCCATCAAACCATGGTCCCAATGGTGACTTGGGGTGCAGATGTTGGGTGAATGCCACATGATCCCTTGCCGCTGAGGAATTGCCGCCCGGCTGCTATGGTGCTGTTGGCCATGTCCTGGCTCGCGGATTCCATCGTGGCACCTCGAGAGCAAAATGGCTCTGGACACAGTTTTGGGATGCCCCAAACTTGTTTTTTTAAAGGGGAAAAAGGTATCTTTATGCCTTAACAGTATGATAAATCATGGGATTTAACGACATATTTGCTGACATAAAAGTGGAGATTTTGCCTTGAAAAATGAGTGAAAACTGGTAGCTTGACGAACAAAGATCAAGGTGGAACCAACTGGGCGTGGGATGCTGTGCCTTTGTGGGCCCGCAAACAGGTCAGCATTCTAACCGTACTGTACCATAGTGAGAATTGATCCTTATGAGCCATACACATTTCTTTGAACTGTAAAAATGATGTGGCATTTCCAGCCATAAGGAGGATGTGGACTGATACGCTGGAAGTGTTGATTGATTGAGTAATCATTTCCCCAAAACAACGACCCACTGATCACCTTGGGTCTAAGAGTCTAAGACTTGGATGATTCCTATCTTGAGATAGCAAAAGGATGCACAGGATGAAACGGGGTTTCTCTTAAGATTGGGTGCCCATAAATCCATTGATCCATCATGATTCATGTGGTAAACCCAATGCCATAAACCTACCATTTGGGGATGGTTTATGCAACCCACAAAAATGGTGATTTTGGGGATGGTTTATTATTGGGTTTACCACATGATCCCTATTTATTAATGGCGATAGCTGTTCCCCCAATGGCTGTTCAACTTCGAGGAGAGCTCAAGTTCTTTTAAGTTCTTTGAAGTTGGTTGATTTACCGTGGAATATGCATTTGTTCAGCCCCACAAAAAAATATAGTAAGTGGATGTAAGTGGTTTGTAAATTGTTCTAGATTCCTGTGAGCTGGATTTCGGACGGATACACCTCAAATTACAGTAGCCATTGCCAACAATCCTTCACGACAAATTGAGCCACTTCGTGGGCCCCCAGAAACTTTTGCTGAAGCATTCTGAAATCGTTGAAAACTGAAAAAACTGAATGGATCCCTCAACGTTTTAGGACTTGGACGATATTTTCAGTCCTCGAAATGGCATCATGTTGTTGTTTCATCTTGCCCCAGTGGTGTACCAGGATTTCCTGCGCGGGGATTCAGCCAGGTCCATTTGATCTGGATATGTGGCATGCTGGTCATAGCCATAGCATGTTGTGCTGGTTACACTGTTACACCTTACACCCATTTGAGTTTGTCAACGATCAGCCCTTTGAAAAGCCACTGCCAGCTATGACAGCCATGTTGTCGATGATTCTCCGGTATTTTTCAGCGATTGACATGTATATAGTGGGATCACAACAGAACTTGCAAGGAACTATCATGCATAATCATTTTTTCAGGGGAAGTCCAAGCCAAGGGAATATCATGGAACTATCATGGAACTATCATGGAACTATCATGGAACTATCATGGAACTATAATCATCATTATGTAAGTAGCTATATGTAAGTAACATTAAGTAACATTAATTCTAATGGAACTTTCTGTTGGAACACCATTCCACCCATGATTTTTCCGTGTATTCTCCAGGCACGGCGACGTTTGAAGCCCGGAAGACGACACACACTCCTCTCCGGGAGACTCGGCGGCGAATTTTTCATTGGGGATTCGGGGGGGTGTGGGTAGCCCAATAGCTGGATGGTTTATTTCCATGGAACATCCGAACATAAAATGGATGATTTGGATTGATTTGGGGGTACCCCCATTTTAAGAAACATCCATATACTAGTAGCGATAATGATGTACAACCAATGATGATTTGGCAATAAAACAGATGCATTGGGCGATTTTCCAGCCATGTTTGAGTAAGGGGACCTTTGCGGACGAAAATTGGACCAATTGTTCATTGTTTTCACCGAAAGCCAGATGGGTTGGTTGGTTTGTTCTGTCGACCATACTTTTTTTGGGGAGGAGAGTTTTATCATCAAATGGGATTACAGTAGTCAAGTATAGTGGTGTATACCCAATTTGGGGAAACTGCTGATAGACAACATGTTTTCACTTGTACCTTATTCTTGGACTCACCCAGTTGAGTAAGTTGGTTTATCTTGTGGAAAACCAACCATACACTATTTACTGTTCTGAACTTTACCATTGAGGTGTTACTTGCGGGCCTAGGCTAACTTGGCGAAGTAGGTTTCAGCTAACCGATATATTTGGGTTTACCAAATCAAACAGGGCATAACCTCTAGCAACAGGAATCATACACAGTGCATTCACCTCTATCGGAATGGTTTTTTTATGTGGGCCCCCAACAGTTGGGTAACTTGGTGTTTTTCACTAGGCCAACTGGGGTGGGATTTCGGTGGGTCTACGATATCATATATCTACAGTCGGATGGGTGAGATATTTATGTTTTCTGATCTTGCCACAGATGAAGGAACAATGTGGGAAGCCCAACAATACACCCCACTTCTTTCAAGGTTAAAACATACACACAAAAGAAAGATAATACAGTATATAGTTTTTTTTGCCCTAGGCTTCCGACGTGAACTGTACACGGGGATTGCAAAACTTTATCCGTCCAAATTTGATGTTTGTCTGTAGGATGTCTAGGACATAATGGGATCATCTCTCTTGATCGGTGCAAACAGAACAATTGGATACAATTGGATGGAATTATATACGTATATATATATGGCAGTGTGTCAAAACCTTGTACCCCTGGTGAACATCAAAATAGCTGGTAAATGGATGTTCATCCCACTAAAAATGGTATTAATTAATAGGTATTGATCCATACCCAGATATATACACATACTATGCCCATATCGTGGGGTATACCGCTTCAATTTTCCCCGTCGTCCCAGTAGAATGTGTGGTTTCATGGTTGTCTATTGATAATTACTGTATACAACTGATGTGCATATACCCGTATGTTTATTGGCATGATATTTGTGAGTATGGCCTCAGTACACCTCTGGAAAACCAGCAAAAACTAATAACTCAGTATCCCTCTGGGAAACCAGCAAAAACTAATACAGTAACAAAGACATTTTTATGGTGGCGGCGCCTGCAAGGGGCCGTGCGTTCGTGTACTTTTTACTCCCCTGCCTTGTTTGTGTTTCTGTCCGTCTATGTTTTTTCTATTTGCTTCATGTTGGGGTGGGGTGGGTTGGGTGAAGTGGGTTGGGGCAATAAGGTCCTTGCACTTGCACGCTCACTTGCTGTTATGCCATCTACTTTTCTTCTTGCTACGTCAGAAGAACTTCTCTAGCACTTCCACATCTTCTGCACGTTATGTTAATGCTACATTATATACTTCTCACCATGTTCTAAGAAGTTCTCTAGCACTTCCATCGTCTTCTGCACGCTATGTTAATGCTACATTATATACTTCTCACCATTATCGTCTGACCGTTACGTTAAGCTATATATATAAGAGTTACTTGATGCAACGTCATAAGAACTTCTTGTAAATCTACTAAAACTTCATGCTAAGTTGTTTAAATTACTTGATGCTACGTCACAAGAACTTCTCTCGAGTTGATGCTATGTCAGGATAATTTCTCTTGTATTTCGAATACAAGTTCAAGCTACATACTAATATTTATAGCGTGATGCTACGTCATGAGCACTTCTCTTGTAAATCTAGTAAACATCACGCTCCGTTCTATAAATTACTTGATGCTTTGATGATAAAAATAGTACAAGTTCAAGCTACGTTATATATTTATGATATGATACAAATATGGCAAAAAACAGTTTGACCCACCAGAAAGACGCGAAAAAGGTGCGTGAAGTGTTCGAGGGGTTGTCGAGAAACACTTCCTAAGCAAACCCTTGCAGGGGTTGCGCATGTTTTTCTAACATCGATAGCAAATAAAATCCTTCAAAACCATTTTTTTTTTTGATTTTCAAAATCGCCATGAATCCGACACATTCACAAAAGCACGGCCCCTTAAAGAGGCGCCGGCACCATGTTTATGGCCCATACCTGACCTTGACCTGGAGATCCATGTGATCCATTTGCTGAATGCTATACAAAATGACACCAACCAAACGGCGAAGCAATCTATATTGTTTTGTAATATCATGATAATAATATATGTATATCAATGCGTCCTATTATGTTTTAGTTTTAATATATATATAGTTAATTGCATGCATATGACATGTATAAGATGTTTGGAACAGCTAGGTAAGATGGCGGACAAATCGCCACCTTGTTCATGGTTTACTCAGGTTTCATTTATGACTTGCTCATGGTCTACTGAGTTGCTCATGGTCTACCAACCCTGCCAGTAAAAACCACTAAAAAAACCCATGTTTGATGCTCACAAGCCATTTTGGACCTCATTATTCATGCTTAAAGAAATCACTGAACGAACCTCATGTGTCCAAAACATATGGCAAGGTTGGTTCATTCCCAGTTCTTACAAATTTGTTCCCCTCTCTGGTAAACGTTAACAAAAAACTATGGACAATCCCTTATAAATGGAGGTTTTAATGGGAAAATCATCTATAAACGGGCCATTTTCCATAGCTATGTTAAATAACCAGAGGGTACATGTTGTTACCACTAGTCTCAACCATGGCTAGGCCACCTCAACGCTCGCCACCCCCATGGCTTGGCCGCCTTGGCCACTTAGGACCATTGAAGACGGCGACGGCAAAGCAGTGCCCTGAAACTTGGCCGGACCTGAAACATGAGATATCTATAGTTAATATGGTTAATATAAGGTTGATAGATGGTTAATATCATGAATCATATGGTTGATATGGTTAATATCATTGATGGCTAAATATCATTGATGGCTAAATATGGTTAATATCAACTATAGATATATTAAGATTAATTAGCCATATACTAACCATTAATGTTAACTATAGATATATTAAACATCATAAATTTAGGGTCATATGGTTGATAGATGGTTAATATATCTATAGTTAATATATGCTTAATATCATTGATGGTTAATATATGGTTAAAAAGATGGAGGTTTCCCAAAATAGGGCTACCTCCAAATCAATCCACTTTAATAGGATTTTCCATTATAAACTAGCCAGTCATTGGGTACCCCCATTTATGGAAACCCCCAATTATACATATACCAGTACCCTGTGGTAATCAAAATTTTCCATTGCCACGTTTGATTACCGGATGGCATGTATATTATATATATATACATTGGAGATAGTGATCTCATACCAGAATTGGAGTGTTTGAACTAGTACATAGATTCATTCAGTATCAACATCAGGTTAATGTGAAACCCCAATCCTACCCATCAGCCATCATTCCCAGACTATGTCCCAAGTTCCCTCATGTTTCATTTTTACATGATGTTTGTCATGCCACAGCATCACAAGAGACTGGACCTCACTGACCATCTTGAACTAGTGGTTCATGGACCAAGAAACATGACTCGCAGGCACCACCTTGTGACATGTATGTGGCATGTGACCAGGACAAGTGGGATTGGCAAACAATTTACAAGTATTGCTGGTCCATGGGCAGCTGATGTGCGACCATATCAGCTGGAAACTTCCAGCACACACTTATGGAAAATAGCCCCCAAAAAAATAGATGATTTACTTAGAAGACATAGTGATTTCCATAGTTCCATAGTTTACCAGAGGATTACAAATTTGCAGGGGATCTAAGGTCAGCAATGTGAAGTGGGTTGGAAAAGCATTCTGCTCTCACTTAACTAAATCGCTTTTGTTTGCTCCCGAGAGTTGTTGCTGAGATAATTTGAAGACAATCAATCTTCAGGGCCTGCACATCTGCACTCGGAATCCTAGCTGTTCCACTTGCTGATCATTCTTGTGTACGTCAGGATAGCCAGGACACTCACTATGCGACAGTCCTTGTTGGAAGTTTAATACATTTGGGGCACGTGGACTCGCAGTGGATAATTTCCGTTACCCAGATGGTTTCATTGCAACACGCATCCAGATTTCTGGCTTCAAATATATGATGGACGTTCCATCCGTCCTCGGGGTGACACACACACACAAATATGGGTATGGATCAATACCTATTAATACCATTTTTAGGGGATGAACATCCATTTACCAGCTATTTTGATGTGAACTACAGGGGTACAAGGTTTTGACACACTGCCATATATATGTATATATAATTGATTTTGCAGTATTGCAGGTCGATATCCTCAGATCTGCAGCTGGGGTCGTAAGTTACAATGCTTTTTATTTACAGCTGATGTGTCCATCTGGGTGTCAATGGACTCTGAAGTCAACCTCAGAATCAGTGATTTGAGCCTGCTGGTGTAACCATGCGGCAGCTCTTTGCCGGTACAACAGTATTTTGAGGCTGAAACCGGAATCATCAATCATTGTGTGATAGGATAGGCCAATGATAGGCTACACTGACTCCAGAGTACAACAGCGACGAACACAACCACAACAACAACAACAACAACAACAATAACCACAAGAAGAAAGGAAGACACATAAGTAGAAAAGTAACATCATTACGTATGTTCGTAATATACAGTGTATATAATTATATATAATTATATATATACAATGGAATTAAGTACAATAACTACAACCACTCCGACCACATGCACAAGGACACAAGGACACACGTACCCATAGCGCAGATGTGAACCCATTGTGCAGATGCCTGGTATGTTTTGCATCTTTTGCCATCTTTTGCCATCACCGAGGCATTAAGAAGATCCAAAGTCTGGGATAACTCTTCAGTACCCTGAGGGGTTGAGGGACAACTTACTGAGAAACCAACGTGGGTTTGGATGTGATCAAAAAACGCCATGGTTTTCCCATAAATTTCCCTCAACCCTAGCCTAAACCCAGATTCGAACTGCCTTTTGCGCGCCTCCAACGGTGGCGTGCGATGTGCTGCAGCACTTTTGCAGCATCGGCCCCAGCCATGCCTGCCCGTTGGCCGGATTTTCCTGGCTGGCACAGTGACGTCTACACCCAAAGGATTTTTCCAGTGGGACCCATGGGGCTGAAAGGAGACGTCATTTGGGTGATTTCAAAATATTTTAAGCCTACAGACATGAAATCCAAATGTAAACACTAAATAAGCCACCGCAAAAACTCCGGCAATGGAAAACATGTAAGGGAAGGACTTCGGTTTCCAGAAATTGTAAGTGAAGTATGCGATGGGACCTTCCCAAATAATAGCAATACCCTGTTTGAAGATTATTTTATACCTGTGCACATACATAATTTTCCTTTACGCGATACCCTCCAAATTGCCATGCATCATTGTTGTCCAAACGTGTGGTAAGCGAGGGGACCTTCCCACATTTTTGATGTCCTTGTTGTGAACCTTGAGTTTCCGATGGCTATGGACCAAAACCCCATCAGTATCCTGGTTTTAAGAGAATCAGATCAGAATTTGCTGGTGTTCGTGGATGTTCATCAAAAAGGATACCTATGCCCACAAATGCGTGTGAGAACTTGTGCCATTTCCATGTTGGGCCTTTACTAGATTTGAGAGTAGCTTGTTTCACCCTTGTGAGCACATGGATGTCATAGAATGATATAGAATAGATAAATAGAATTACAGATAGAAATACTAAAGTTGGGACGTTCATCTGATCAGTGAGTGCTTCGTTGCTTTTGAACCATGTCAATATTGAGTGAGAAGCGGGGCATCGGAACTTCCCATTGAAATCCCGCATGTTTTTCCATCAAAAAACCGCAGGTTAGAATCCTTTCAGACTAGGATTCTAGGATCCAAAACACATCAAAGAAATGATTGAAAAGTAATCCCCAAATGTATCCCCAAATGTATTCTTTGGATTGTGTTGATCTTTTTTTATTGGGGACGACTCTTTTTGGACTCCAACTGGCTTAGGACTAGGATCCAGGCCAATTGGATAGAACATTAAAAACTGCACCTGGGAAAGGATTTCAGGCTGGTTATTTGTAGCTCCCTGGAAACAAAAAGCATGGACCTGAAAAAAATAGACTGTTCATCGAAAATGTCATGATTCTATTAGCTAGCAGCTGTGAAGAAACGCCGACTTTGGGGCCAGCATGATGATCAAAAGACTCGGGACAGCATGGTGGTTGAAAGTCGCAAACAGGCACTGACTCAGCACTTCAAGATGTAGAGGTTTCCTAAGTCATGGGGGTACCTCTAAAATCATCCATGTTATTTTCGGATTTTTCCATTCTAAGCCATCCATTTTGGGGTACCACCATTTTAGGAAACCCCTCAAGATATTTCAAGTTCTAGTCGGCCTTGGTTTCAGATCCCAGTGGAGCTGGTGTGGACTTCTGAATTTGAAGGTGGATGCTTTCAGCGCTATCACCAAGGGAAGCTGGGAAGCTACCAACCAGCACTGCCAAGCAGTGCCCAGAGGCGTCTCAGCCCGGGTCAAGATGGTCGAGGGATTTGTTGCCGGCTTAAAGCAGTGAAAGCGACAGGCAAAGTGATGCGTGGTTCAAAGATGTTCTGTTCAAGCAATATCCAAATGCTGCAGTTGTTTTGAATATGTACCAACAGTTACCCCCATAATGGCCCACATGTTGGTAAACATTCCATAGATGGAGCACATAGGATACATAGAGTCTTAGAGCTCCAGAAAGCCTGGTTCAATCTTGGATGGATTTCTGCTTGGGGGCCTTGGGCATAGTAGGGCTTTGTTGGTTGGCGTTGTTTTTTGTTTTCAACGATGCTCATATGTCATTTTTTTTTGGATGATGAACCCCAATATCAGATGTGGTTCTCAAGGTTTTAAACCACCAGTACATTCCAAGAAATAGTTTGGCCATTGCTTGGCCTATAGGTTTATCTCATTTTAGATGCCTCTTCCTTGCAGTTCAAAAAGCAGTTTTTGGAGTTGCTAAGTGACGTCAGACTAGGAAGTCTTGGAGTCTTTGAATGGTTCAATATGAGTCATTCGAAACAACCAGTGATGATTGTCCTTTGGTACTCGCACTGGTAATGAAACATGTATGATATAATATAGTATATATATATATATACATACCATCATAATCCATCATACACTTGTGATATCTTGTGATCCCTTGTGGCCTAAACCATCCTAAACCCTTATATAAATCTAAAGGGTTGAGAATGAAAAACCTCGTGTTTTTTTGGGGGGATCAGCAAAATCGAGGAGGTTCTGGGTTCCGAGACATGTGGTGTTGCTCCCCAAAACCTCGGGTTTTGGACCAAATATAAGTCATATGCTCTATGGCGCTGGAATGTTTAGCTACATGACCCGGATATACTGGGTTATTTCCATGGTAAACATTCACATGGGTAAGAAAACCATACTTTTTGTTGGTACAAAAGAAGGCTGAACTTTGAAGCCCGTATTCAAGCAATCTTTTCCCCATTTCAAGCCCTTTTTTTTCGCAGCAATATTCTGGGTTTCCAGGGGAAAAAAAACCGAAACCATAGTAAATTCACTCTTTTACCCATAGCAAGCCATTCTTTTTGTCATGACTTTGGCATGCCCATGGAGCCAAAATCATCCAACCGTAACCGAACTAGAAAACACAGTCAGAGAACCCTTTGTGTATTCCTGTTGGAGTGGAGATTGGAAACTTGAAACAATTCGAAACATCCCAACCTATAGGTACTGGTACTATAGGTGAACTCATTCGGCATTTACACATGAATTTGACTGAAATTCTATTGTCAATCAGAACATGATGATGAATTAATCATTAATCATCAAGTTGAAGATTTGGAGCATCAGATTTGGGTTTTTTCCCTGTAGTTTTCATCTGTGAAATCCATGGCTGAAGATTTCCCCAATTTCTGAGCTGCCAGCCGTGCAACCGCGAGCGTACCTGACTTGATGGCAATCTTTCAGCTACTACAGTAGTAGGGTCAAGCCCTCACACACGAGAAAACACCCGATAGGAATAGCTTATGATGAAAATGCATGTAGGATTGTAATCATCCTGAGATAGAATATGGAATGTTCAAAGATACTCCCGTTTTAGTGAGGATTGTTGGAATTTTCCATATTCTATCTACTCCAGGATGACTATGTATGCATGTGCACGACTCAAAGGCATCTTGCACGACTTGCCGCTTGCAGCTGTTGCTGTTGTGGCGTTCATTGTGATATTTAATCATGATGGTATATATGTTTTGAGGAAAACATCAAGCATATTCAAGCATGCCCTTTCATTATCTTTCATTGGCATTGGGATTTCATTGGATTTCCATGGAATGATTAATTTTAAGTTATCCAGAATTCTTTGGAGTCATCATGACCGAAAGACCTGGTGCAGTGCATCTGTGATTCGCAGGAATTTCAAGACATCCAAACCAGACCGACCATGCAGCGTAGGGTATACCGTACCTTCCCCTTTCTTTCAGAAATGTCAGCAACAAATAGCTGTTGCGTCCTGGTAGGGTACTTTTGCCTGGCAAGCAATATTGAATCGTACATGGAGATACATAGAGTAATCATAGAGTATGTTTAGTTTTTACTTTACGCTCCCAAGTTCAAGTCTTGCATTTTTCAGTCCAAGTCCCTGCGCGCTGGTGCTGATAGACAGCGTATATTTACAGTCATATATATAATAGATATAATACATTGCACATGTATGTATATATTATGGAAAGGAAGTTTAGAAGTCAAACTTCCGACAATATGGACAGATGAAAAAGCAGAGGTGGGAAGAATCAGAGAAGAGAAGAGAAGAAGAGAGAAGATCAGAGACGAGAAAGAGTCAGAAGAAAGAAGATGCAGGTGCGGGAAAAGGTAGAAAAGTCGCGAAACACTTGTGTTTTTCCAATGATTTGTGGCTCCAGAGGGTCGAAAAGCAGGCTCGCTAAAGTGGCGGGTGCGGAGCCATCTGGCCAGATGAGAGATGACAAATTGCACGCCGTTGTGGCGCGAAGCACATTTCGAAGTCACAATTTGCAAAACGCCTCAGTGTCGGAGCACTGATGGAAGTTGAGGTGTTGAAAAAGCGCACGCCGTTTTGGCGCGAAGCACATTTTGATTTTTGATGCCAAAATGTAGAAAGCACACTACGTTCGGACCACTTTTGAACGTTGAGATGTTGAACAAGTGCACGCCGTTGTGGCTCGAAGCATGTTTCGAAGTCAACATGTGAAAAGCACACCACTTTCGGGCCACTTTTGGACGTTCAACCGCGCCACACTACACTACAATACAGCTAGAAGAAAACTACTACAGGTACAAGTACAACTACAACAGCAACTACAGCTACAACTACCACAACATTGCACTACAACTACAACTACAACTGCACTACAACGACAACTACACTTACAAGCACAACTACACTACAACTACAGCCACAACTACAACTACAACTACGCTACAAATACAGCTACAAGCGCAGCTACAACTACTACAGCTAGATGGATGGGTAGTTTGCCAGTTCGACAGTGTCTGCAGAGATGTGCCGTTTTTGGAAGACCGAAAGTTGTTTTGTTCTTATCGCTGCAGCTTGCACTCTGGGGATTAACATGCGCAAGAGATTGCCGTGTTTTAGTTTGTCGGGCGCTGTGAGTACGGGAATTCCGATGTTGAGGGTCCTTGTTGCACTGCGCAGAACGGTGGCGCTTGCTTATTTGCGTTGCAGAACATGTCTTTTTGCAGCATTGCCACTTGAAGCGGTGCAGTTGTAAGCTGGAAAGTCGGTGGATAGAGAGTCAAGTGCTGTCTAGATCGTGCATAGATAGATGCACAGATACCGCGGGATTTGAGCAGATAGATAAACTGGACAATCACTCAACAAACGAACAAATGGATGGGAAATAGGGAAATAGATGAGTAGAAAAAAGGGTAGACAGATACACAAAAGATAGAAAGATGGAAAGCAGAGAAATGAATAGAAAAGCAACTCGAAAGACCGAAAGACAAACAGGTAGATGGGAAGACACATAGATAGACAGATGGACAGATAGATAGGCAAATACATAGATAATCACCACCCCTTTAAGGCTTCTTTTCAGGGGGGTCCATACCAAAATGTAAGATACATATCTTGGGATCCCCCCTTATATACATGTAAAATTGGTCGCTGAACGTTCCCCAGGTGTCGTTTTTGTCGGGAGGGTCTTCAAAATACCTTCAAAATGTAAGCTTACATTTTCAACGCCCCCTTCAAAAACACCTTGAAAAATGTAGCTAACATTGCGGGTGCGTCCCCCCTTGAAACGGTGGGTCCCCCCTTGAAACGGTGGTGATGATAGATAATTAGACAGATAGGTAGGCTGATAGACGGATAGATAGATAAATATGTAGATAGATAGGTAGATAGCCAGCTAGGTAGATAGATAGACAGATAGGTGGATAGATGGATATATAGATAAGTATATAGCTAGATAGAAAGGCAGATAAAAAGACAGATAGACAGACAGATAAATAGATAGAAAGACAGATAGATAGATAGATTGATAGATAGGCAATGATAGTCAGCCAGATAGAAAGATATAAAGACACATAATTAGACAGACAGACAGACAAATAATTAGACAGACAGACAGACAGACAGACAGACAGATAGATAGATAACCCGACACTCCAACCACCTTTCGATCCATCAATGGGTTCGCCCTGCCATTCGTGATTCACAACAACAAACCTCTCCTATAGGTTTTCTATCTTTGAAACTTCCGCCACCGCCTTGTGCGGTACTACTGGTAATATACATATACACACAGGTATATATATATATAATATATATATATATATGTATATATGTATATATATGTATATATGTATATATATGTATATATATGTATATATATGTATATATATATCTATCATTATCTATCATTATCTATCATTATCTATCATTATCTATATTATCTATATTATCTATCTATCTATCTATCTATCTACCTATCTACCTATCTATCTACCTATCTACCTATCTATCTACCTATCTACCTATCTACCTATCTACCTGTCTACCTGTCTACCTGTCTACCTGTCTATCTATCTATGTATCTTTCCCGATACAAAAGGGAATATTTGCTCCCATGTAGATGAAAATCAGAGTGGGCTTTCCAGGGACGGTGTACCTCCCGCGTTTCCGTCCTTTTCGTGCCCTTTTTTGTTGTATAGCTGGACGGATCGTTGGTCTTCGGCTGTGGGTCACTGGATGGCCGCTGGCTGTGGGTCATTTGCTATGGAACGTTATTAGTTTTAGAGGTACGTGAATCATCTGTAAATATCTATAAATGGGCAATGTTCATCAATATTCCAGAGTTGTTGATTCCTGTGCGGATGAATTAAATGGGTACTTGCAGGGTTAGAAAAATGGTTTGTTTTTGGCAGATGTTGCATCCAAACATGGATTTTGACTCGATTTGGTGTCCAGACAGATTTCCAGTGAATCCACGGTCTGATAGTGAATTCAGGTTCACAGCTGGGAACGTATCCAACCTGTCAGCTATAGAACCGGTTGGATTACATAGCCCAACACATGTATGCAAATTTATCAAGACCATCCAGGTTGTTTGCTCGTTTGCTGACATGTCGAGGAAACTTCGGAAGACTATCCCATGGATTTTGGTCAGATTCAGTGGAAGACAATCCCATTCTTGGGTAGTCCAGGGGGAAACACAAACTTTTCAGGTGGTGCAATCGCTATGAGGTACCCCTAGCTGATGAATGCTGATTGTGGATGATGAACGTTGATGATCATGGATGAAAAATCAGTGAAATTTGAGCACATTTTGCTGGTGAATTTGCTGAGAGGATCTCAGGTGCAGCTACGAATGGTAAACTGCGGTGAAGATTCTCTGATTCCCACATCTATACTCCCATATTTTTTGCGTAACCCAAAAAAATTGAGCAGTAATTTGCCACTATTTACCTATATTAGCCTATATTACCTATTTTGATGGGATTTTACTTTTCCCATTTTCTCCCCTCTTTTTGGGAGTTGCTGTGATTTACATATTTTTATTTTTTAAGACTAATTAAGGTGATCTCTCTTTTGCGGGATAAGGAACTAGCAATTTCAAGTGCCGCACATCGCAGAACAACTTGGAGGGCAGGGATCAGGACGCACCGCCCTTGGGAGTGGATCGCACTGCGCGACTGGCCCCGTATAGTGATTGATGGGGATTGTCCATTGCCACGTTTGATTACTGGAGGGTAATGTATCATCCTGTTTTGGAGTAGGGTGCGAGTGGTCAAGATCTGGAGTTGACTGTTGGATATGTGAGACTAATGGCCAGTTGTATACTTACACTTGATATTGCATACCATACCACCATACACCAATTCTATCCCGCCCAAAAGACATCCATTCCAATAGTTATATAATGTTATATAATAATGGATCCTGGAAGTTTGTTCATGAATTGAAATTGCTGCTCCACAACCAAGGATGTATAATTATACGATATTATACGTATATATATTATATATATATATATATTATACACATAATTATACATATGTGCAACAATATGCACAGAAGCTCTAAGTTACTTGAGCACATATATACCCAAACTAAATACTCATTTCCAGGGTGCCACATCTCACCATCCTCGTGGCCAGTCGCGATCAGCGCGACGTGAGTCACCGTCCCTTGGGTGCATAGCGGAAATCATCGCGTCCGGTACGCGACCGTGGCAAGGTGTCGATCCGGTACCGGTGGGTTGCTGGTTGGCAGAGATCCTGGTTGCCGATCACACATTGGTTGTGGGTTTTGGTTGATCTACCAGTAGGTGTATATATGACAATCATATATATATAACATTAAGATGCCTCTAAATTGGCCTTGCCGGCGGAATTTTCTTGGCCTTCTATTTGTTCGTTTTCGGGGATGTTTTTGACACTGGGGAACCCACCAGTTCGAAGTCAATAAAGGGAGTATTGTCAATATGTTTGATGACCTTTGATGAGATAATTGGATGTGTGGTATATACAACCATATGATTATCATATACACCTACTGGTAGATCAACCAAAACCCACAACAAAAGAAGGTTCTGCCAGAAAACCAGGTGTTTGGAGAGAAAACCAGGTTTTATGTGGACGAAGGACAACCCGGTTTTGGGCGACGTTTTTTTTTTCATGTTTTTTCGTTTGGTTTTAATATAGGTGTTCGACTTTTTTGCGGGCTGTGACAAAACTGCTTGATCAAAAACCAAGTTTTGTTCTCAAAACATGTTTTTTCCGCAGAAATTGGCTGAACACCAGGTTTGATAGCTCGAATTGCTTTCTTAAGAGATTTATGTAGTTGATGATACAACGGCAGTGATTGAATCAGGTGATGCTGCGGTGATCTGCGGAGTAAATTTCGGGCAGACAAATGTCAGATGAACCTTTTGGATACTGGCCGACAGAGCTCTCAGCATGAATGCTGGTTTGTGGGGAATAGTATGGAATAATTAATAATGTGAAATTTGTACAATATTGGGACCCCCGAAGCTTTCCGTACTACCAGTCTTTCTAAGGGTTTCTTGTAAATTCCACCAACGATATCATGCACGGTTGAGACTTCTTTGAATTTGATTGACAAAAAGCCCAGCTTGTGGCTCCATGTGGCTCCACTGGGGTATCTGTGGTGCTTTTGGGGACCACCTGGTAAAGGATCAAGCAACAAGAAGGAACACAAATGACTTGGACTAGCGGACCCAGACGGCGACATTGGTGATACAGTGTATGTTCCTCGGCATAGATCCACAACACGAGTAGAAGTACAACAAAAACAGAGGTAGAATCTAGTAGAAGGACATAGAATCTCTCGTCTCTTGATATCTCTTGATGTTTGAGGTGGGTGTGGCTCAACCATCAACCCAATGACGACAATTTTGAAGATGTCGACCCCGTGTCGAACAAGTTCTCTCGCAGTGAGCAACGGAAATCAGCATGAGCTGACAACAAGCCTGCGTTTTGGCATGGTGACGCCAGCCATTCACTCCAGTTGAACTGGATTCCCCTGCGACGCAACGGAAATCATGGCTAGCATATGGTAGGAATCATCCCCAGCCAACATTGTCAGGTTGGTGGCTTATTACCTTTTTTCCCCACAATAGTCTTGTTATCCTTACATAGATAGTTATAATATATACATATATGATAATATCGTATATTATGCACATGTAAGGCCTGTGTTTTTTTTTGTAAATGTGTCATCCTAGTTTTGTGCCTCACAGAACCAGAGCCTGTCGCCTCTGTGAGCCTACCTGTCAAAGCCATATGTTTAATATTCCAAGTCAGATATCTCCGACATTCTCCAACTACCCTCTGGTTATTTAACATAGCCATGGAAACTGGCCCCTTCATAGATGGTTTACCTATCAAAAATGCTGATTTTCCATGGCTATGTTAAATAACCAGATGGCAATAATATTTCTACTTTAGTTGGCTCCCAAAAAACAAAAGCGGGATGTGGCCTGGTCACCCGCCTGAGTCTTTTTTCAAGTCCTGCCTTCCGCTGCTTTCAATCAACCGCCCAGACTTGCTGCAAAATGCTTTGGCTTTGATGGGATTGTGATGGGTATGAGTCGCACCAAAATGGATGGTGTGTCCAAAAGCCAGGAATGTGTATATATATAATGTATATATATATAATATGTAAGTATAATGTATATATATATATGTATACATATTATATATATATTATATATATTACATGTAAAATCAGCATGTCTTGGAAAGAAGATCACACCTCGGAAGTCAGGATTGGCTGCCTTAAGGACGCTTTTTTTGCACGATCTACAATGTGGATACAGACAACAACAATGTCAACAATTGGGTGGCGGATCCCTGGGCAATTCTTCGCAATCACGCGGATTGCTGAGCTTTCCCTTAAATTTATGATAAAGATTCCCAAGTGGGGTATATATGATTTGAAAATATTGGAAAGGCATTCTTGTTTTCCTATGATATTTGCTTCACGAAAGCTATAGATTGGGTCGGCATTGTATTCTATGGTGGCCGCAGTAGCCTTGAATGGGAAGCAGATGCTGTTCGTATAGGGAAGCCTACTCCCACATACACTCCCAAGCAAGACTATTATACCAAGGATAATCCTTCCAATTTTGGAGGGCTTACACTATACCACCAATTTCTGCTGAAAGTATGGATGGTTTATTGCTGGGCTTACCGGCTTACCACAGTATCATAGAATGTTTTAGACAAAACCCCATACTGGCGACCAAACCATTGTCCATTGAGAAGCATTGAGGGGATTGGTTGTAGGCAAACAATGACCACCAGAAATAGTTTCGCCATACCCGAGCAAGCGAATTCCTGGAGGGAGCGATGTTCTGATATGCAATGTCTTATCTTCGTTGTGTTTTTCCACAAGAAACGCATATGATGTAAAGATTGGTTTTGCCCACATCATTTGATGCATAACAACAATACAAATGGATCAAAGTTACCCATAGATGCCCTGGTAATCACCCTGATAGGGCGCCCTGCTTCTCCGGTTACCCTCCGAGCCCAGCGGCCCGCTGCAGTACGTGGCCAAAACACGCGGCACCAAAATGAGCAACGAGAAGAACCGCCAGAACGAGCGGGGATCTCAGGTGAGCCAAGGAACCAAAATGGTGATGTTTAGCTGTGCAGTCCAGTGTGGAGTTAGTCAGCAACAACTGGGATTATGATTTAACAAGTAAAATTGGGGCTGCAACCGTTAAAAATCATGTAACCGGCAAAGACTTGGCATCTAACCAGCAAAGGAGTAGGATTTTAGCAGAAAACCCTGTGGGATGTGGGGATATTGGGGTTTTAACTGACGATCTGAGGATGAATTACCTTCTGGGTATGTAACAGTTTGCTATGGAAAATCGCCCATTTACAGATGATTAACATGAATAAAACTGATGGTTTGCCTATTGAACCCGAAGATTTTCTAAGCTACATTAAACAGCCAGAGGGTATAAGAACCTCATGGCAGACCCATCATGAAATATCATGAATGATGGTGAAGAATGGGGACTCCATTGCAAACACGTAGGTCCATCATGTCTTTTGCCCAGATTTGTTTCTGGCAGTGCTGCCAAGGTACACATGATAAGGGCAGACCCAGTCCTCAGCTAATGCTCCCAAGCATCGCTGTGAACGATACTGATACTGATATTGGGAATTATCCCAAAGATATCCAAGAATGGCTTAGATCTGCTTGGATTTCTGAGTTGGGAATGATGGTAATGTCAATGACCTAATCTTATCTTAATCTTTCCCCAACCCCATCCCCCCATCGCCAACATATTCATCCCAACGCTAAGGATGGCCTCAATCCTACAGGTCCTGAACTCGGAGAAATGGGACATGGCAACATTCGAAAGCTGGGAAGCTGTTTTGATGGCGAAACAATACCCTGAAATTGCATTTTAAGAAAAGATGGAAACATATAACCGGAAGACTTTAAAGAACACCAACATAACCTAATCCAAAATAAACCCTAAACAAACCCTGAACCAGCCCTAAATCAACCATAAATAGCGCTAAATCCGCTAAATAGACCCTAAAGCAACCTTGAATAAGCCCTAAAACAATCCTAAATAGCACGACAATTAACTAAACAAACACAAAAGAAAATCTAATAACCAACCCTAAGCAAAGCCTAAAACACTTTAATAAATCCTAAACAAACCACAACATAAGTAAACCCCCAATGAAACTTTGGGCGAATGTCCGCCCCGGAGGATATAAGTATATAGTTAACCATCGTTGTAGGTAATATTGGACACATAATATATGCTATGGCACGCATCAATATTACTCAGCAAAACGATTGTGGTGTGACTACCTATGAGCCCCCCCCTGGGGATTTTCCACTACCTATGAATACCAGGCTAGGAGGCGAAGATCTACAGGAAGTCATAGTGTTTTCCTATGGTTTTCCCATGAAAATCAGATGTTTCAACCAATGCTGGGATTCCATAATTGATTAATGGGAAAATCACAATTTTTAATGGGAAAATCCACTATTTCTATGGCCATTTTCAATAGCTATGTTAGTTTACTCAGAGGCTAATTTTTTTTTGGCCTCAACTTCGGTAGTTATCTTTTTTTTTACCAGATTCGTTTCAGGCATACTGGCGTGGCATTCTCAAGCGCGAAGAGTGGGATGTCTCAGCCGGGGTCAAGATAGGTTGGAGATATGGACCTACCGAGTTTATTGGGGATTATCACGATAGGATGGGAAAACAAGCTGTTTTATAAGGGATGAATTGTGGGTATTTACTTGGGGATATATTAACCTAACCAGCTGAAGAGGGGTATCCAAATGGGCAATGTTTTAAGCCAGCAAGAATGGGATTCAGTCAAGACAAAGACTCCCGTTTGACGTGCCAAGCCATTCCGGTCGGGATACCGCCCAAACGAAACCAGAGTGCAATTTATTAAGATCTATTTATTGTATGTATTTTTGGGACCCACATGATCCCATGTGCTGATATTTGATATTAGGCGGATGGGACTATTCTGGGGAACATTCTCAATAGTTGCACCGTCTCGTGCTGCTGTCATGTCGCCCTTTCTTGCAAGTGACATTGCGCGTGGAAAAACCAAGAAAATGACTAGTCTCAACCAACGAAATTTGTTGATAGGTAAAAACAACCAGCCTGCATTTGATTGCCTGCTTTATCAGCAGCACACCACCCAGGGTCTGGGCAGCCCATGGCAGCCGCCTTTCTTCGTCTAGGAGACCAACAAAAACCATTGGTTTCAAGGAGCATGTACTTGCTACCCCTTCTTGGTAGGAGGAACCTCAATGATTCATCAGGGTTCCAAGATTGATCGGAAAGCGTGGGAAGCCAACAAGGACATCGACGGTGCAGGGGTCTGCCGAAAAATGGGCCTAAAAATGGAGAAAATGGGCCCATGCTCAGGTACAAAGAGGAGAAGAAGAAGGCCAAGAAGAAGAAAGGTGGCAAGAAGAAGTGAACCCAGCTACACCGCCCCAGTTCCAGAGTTGTGGTTGTCTGGGATGGAATCATGTCCAACTCAGGGTGGCCCTTCATTATTATATATATACCCTCTGGTAAACTAACATAACCATGGAAAAGGACCATTTTTAATGGGAAAATCTACTATAAATGGCCATGTTCAATAGCTATGTTAGTTTACAAGAGGGTACACACACACATATATATATAGGTATTAATATATGTGTATATATATATATATATGTATATGTATATATATATATGTACACCATGTTCTTCAAATTCCAGATGTTTCATGTATTTCGTGCATCTACCAAGCCCGAACGGTCATAATTCCAGCATTCTGTTGAGCGGACTTTCCATCTCTGGTGATCTGGGTGCCCTGCCCCGGAGTATCGAAGCGCTTGAACTCAGTGGCTACGGTGGCTACGGGCTTCTGAGAGTCATCTTATAAGCCAGGGTCCGGGCCATTATAAAATATTGGCTTAGGTAGGGTTGGAATGTGCTTGTCTTTGTAAAAAGGATGAATACTGAATACCCGTGCTTCCCAGGGCATTTTTCTTTGACTCAGACGCAAGCGTTCTTTGTATCCGCAGTGGCGTTCCAAAATGTTTTCTGAGAAGAGTGAAAGCCACCAACTAGACATAACTAGACATAACTAGACCTATTTTTATCCTATTTTGGTATCCCAAGATGCCAGAGAAACGAAGACTTGGCCGCCAAAGTTCAAGGTTCAACCCGCGTTTCGTGCGCGAATCTGGGGTGAATTCCTGCAGGTTTCACCACATTCGTCTCACCAAAAGCCGTCCTTTGCATCTGGTGAAGGAAAAGATTGGTACAGGACCTCCATAGCTATCCATAGGGTGTGCACAAAATCATTCGTGTTCAACTTTTTATGAGATCAGTCTCTGTAGCTATCCAAAATCACGTCATTTGACTCCATGTATGTATTGCCGCTTGATGCCACATATTTGTTGGGAAAATAACCTGAACTTTGGGCGTTGCATAGAGCAAGCCCATATGTCTGGATGAATTACAATGACCTCACTGCGATGTCACCAGAAATGATGGTTAGTAAGGGTAACTATCCCCAAATGCCCTAACTTCGGATATTTGTTTGGTGGTTTAAACTAATGATTAGCTAATGGCTAATGCTTAGTTTTGTTGCTGAATACCACCATATATATCCAGGTTTGAAAGTCAACCACCCCAAAAGAGCGCTTTCAAAACTTCTCAAAAAGGGCTGCCCCCCAAGTAAACTAACTCGAAGATACTCAAAGAAAGTATATACGGGGTTGACTATGCCGGGGTTTAAATTACACTATTACAGAATTGTCAACCTTCATACGTGAATGTCATTATCCCTTGCCTCAAATCAGAACCTTTGAGATCGGTGATCTATCTATTTGTCTATCTATTTGTCTTATCTATTCATGCATCCTTTTATCTATCATTATCTATGTGATTTATGGGATTTATGTGATTTACCTGATTCATCTGATTCATTTGATTTCTCTGATTTCTCTGATTTCTCTGATTCATCTATTTATCTTTTTATTCATTTATCTATTTATCTATTAATATCTATTTATCTATTAATATCTATTAATATCTATTAATATCTATTAATATCTATTAATATCTATTAATATCTATTAATATCTATTAATATCTATTAATATCTATTAATATCTATTAATATCTATTAATCTATTTATCTATTTATCTACCTACGTACCTACCTACCTACCTACCTATCTATCTATCTATTTATCTTTCTATCTATCTATCTACCTTCTTATATCGTTTATGTACATGGACATATTATAGACATATTATAGACATATTATAGACATATTATAGACATGTTATAGACATATTATAGACATATAATAAACATATTATAGACATATTATAGACATATTATAGACATATTATAGACATATTATATACACTATATAGAAACACATTATATCATATATCATATATCGAACATCAATTGTTACATGTTATACATTGTATTTTATATCTCATATTTTATATCTTATATCTTGTTTATAGATTATAAATTATAGATTATTATAGTATATTCTATTATATATATACATACTATATATACATTATTATTATTATTATAAATATTTTCATATTATATAGATTATATATTATCTATCATATATTATATTTCATATATGTTTAGAAATGATATATTATATACTACATTTATATATTATATATTATAAAATGTTTATTGTGTATATATATATAGTAGCCATTGTATACTATACATCATGTATTATAGATTCCATAAATCATATATTACGTGTTATATTATGTAATTTATTTTATCTTTATATTCATATCTTATTAAAATTGATTTTATATTTTTATTAATATCTTTTTTCATATTATATTCTAACATGTTATATTATATTATGTTATTATATTATCTTATTATATTGTTACTTTAGTATATTATATTAGTTTATTGTGCAATTTTAAAAATCAAATATACTATTTTTCTTTTATTTATATCGTTTTATTTTCAAAATAATATCGTTTATACTTTTTTATATGTTATGTATTATATACATATTAAACATATATTTAACATTTATTTACTACAATTTTTGATATTATCTTATATATACACACGTATATGTTCTTTTGCAGCCACTGCAGCCCAGCGCCCATTTTCAACCACGATTCAACGCGAAGCCATGGCGATGCGTCCAGGATGGGGTCGATATTCGACGCGATCCCTCTGGCGACCAAGAACTCATGGGGAGAGCCACAAGAAATAGGAAGGTTAACTGGGATTTATGGTAGATATGTATGTAATGTGATGTGATGTGATGTGATGTAATGTAATAAATGTATATTATATATATATGTTATATATATATAT
>Ga0126342_10004690_pt1 | contig 23480 bp, 15 predicted proteins | sample Cyp1metagenome_FD_92528 | JGI IMG/M metagenome (GOLD analysis project Ga0126342, IMG submission 92528) | Coral microbial communities from Lord Howe Island, Old Settlement Bay, Australia - Cyphastrea 1 metagenome | ecosystem: Host-associated > Invertebrates > Cnidaria > Coral ...
TGTTTTAAATTTGTTTTCTTTATTTTCAACGATTTCATTGTTTGCAGGGTTTGATTACAAAACCATCAATTCCCAGACTTCCAAACCACCAACCCAAACCACCACGTAAGCACAAGTTGATGATATTACATTACATCATATTACATTGCATCATATTACATTACATTAAATTACATGACCTTATATTACATTACATTATATTACATTACATTATATTACACTACGTTATATTACACTACATTATATTACATTACATCATATTACATTAACATACATAGCTAGCAGCTACCTACCTACCTACCTACCTACCTACCTCCCTACCTCCCTACCAACCTACCAACCTACCTCCATACCTACCTACCTACCTACCTCCCTACCTCCCTACCACCCTACCTCCCTACCTCCCTACCTCCCTACCTCCCTCCCTACCTCCCTACCTACCTACCTCCCTACCTCCCTACCTCCCTACCTCCCTACCTCCCTACCTCCCTACCTCCCTACCTCCCTACCTCCCTACCTCCCTACCTCCCTACTTCCCTACCTCCCTACCTCCCTACCTCCCTACCTCCGTACCTCCCTACCTACCTACCTACCTACGATATGTATAGCCAACATTAGCCAACCACAATTTGCTGATTGTGGTTTTGAATATATTTTAGTCTTTCCGTCCCAGAATCCAAATGTTTCCAATTACACACGGTGAGCATCCCAGTGAGTCAGTCATAAAGAACACAACTTAAGTTGTCCTCGGACCGTGGCCGATTGCCACTGGTTTTTGTACTTGTTGGTTGCATTCCCCTGAGTGCTGCAATCTCCCAGATTCATGGGTTCCCCTTTGACCCAAGACCCATACAAGGAACTGACACATTTCTATGGCTTATACTTATTATACCAAAGCAAAATGGACATATGTATTCATTGGTTTGTGATGGTTTGTGACTGAGTCCCTTCGGGAAACATCTGAAATCTTTAGTGAATACCAAAACGATACATCCCAGCTTTGAGGTTGAACATGGATCCAGAGAATCCCAAAATGCAAAACATGTCCGCCATCTACAAGAGTGGGCCGCCAGTTGTGCCCACTTATTCCATTTCATTTGGTCAAAACTACCATCAACTACTGTAATTGGGGTCGCTTATGATTACAGCCTACTTGTGGTTAACGGGCCATGTTTGTTGGTTTTCGGCGTTGCTTTTCTACAAACATGTTTAGATGGAGAGACATACCTATTTTTGACTTTAGCAACCACCAAAAAGTCGGATAAATCATTTATCACCATGAAAGTAGGACTTTACTTTTCTATCTTTTGAGACTTGTGACTATACAAATGAAAAAAACAACCTTTTCCCTTAAATTCATTGATTCCTGGGTAAATTATACCCAGTATGACCCATTATTCGCCATTTTTAATCATTATTTTATAATTATTAATAACTATTACTCACTATTAACCATTATTTGCCATGATTAACCATTATTAATCACTATTAACCACTATTAACCACTATTAGGGAATCAGTTTCCACGTCTGCCGCTTGAGGCAGCCTCTGCAGCCTCCATTTGTTGTCACGTGGAACGCTTGCCGCGACAACAGCTCAGCGTGACCCGGTACAACCGGGACGGCCCGGGATGGTGTAACTCCCCATTTAAACAAGCATTCTGGATCCCGTGTAGGTAAATGATGGGACTTTATTGATGATCTGTCGACACCATTTGTTTGAAGATCTTGATGGAATCGAATTTGTACCCCGATGCCCAAGTGGATGAAACAACTAAACGGCTCCTTCAAGTTACGTATCTGGTGGGCTACACGCTTGGGCGATAGTCATAAATCTGAACACCTTGTGGAAGCCATTCCAGCATGCTATCAAAGGCCTCCGAAAGACAAAGACAAGGAGAAGAACAAACAGGCTCCAGTTGATGTGGGTATCGACATGCCAACAGATGGCAAGCTTAGTTTCAATGCACATCACTTACCAATTTGCATAGTTACTTATCCTTCCGTGGCCTCTATGGAAATTCCTGAAAGGAAACCCACCTCAGGATTGCATCCCACTTTTCGCGGCTTTCTGCAGGCGCTTTGCCTAAAAGTGTGCTCAACAATAGCGCATCCTGAAGCATCGTCAGGTCGCCGTGGGATCAGGAGCCAGCCTTGGGGTGATGAACTCGAAGAAATCCAAAAAATTGTGCCGAATTTCTACTCATGACCGTCTTGATGATCTCGAAGAGGACTTGGATCAGGGCCTAGATGTCCTTCCCTCGCCATTGAATCCTGGAAGAACGAAAATGTTGTCAATTCAGGAGGGCACGGAGGAGGAATGGGAGAGAATCCCTGGTGTTCCATCTTTTGCTGACCTGCCGTGTGAATCAGTTGCTTCTGATGACTGCAAGTTTACTCTCTTTTGACTACAAGTTTACGAGGCCCCGGTCTTTTTTTCCGTGCGGCGTTTGACGCCCTTGCTTGGACTTCTGCAACTCTGTTGCTCTTTTGACTACAAGTTTATGAGGCACCAGTCTTGTTTTCCCTGCAGCGTTTGACGCCCTTGCTTGGACTTCTGCAACTCTGTTGCTCTTTTGGCTACAATGTTTGTTCTTCCCTGGAACCTAAAGGGATAGCCATCTTTGGATTTCAGACATGTAATTCCTGGGTAACAAAAGACTGGCGGAGGTATCTTCATCTATCTTCATCTTCTTCAGCACCAGCATCAGCGGTTTCACATGTTGCCAACTGCTTCCAATTGTTTTACACACCTTTTATCACCTTTTCACATCTTACCTCACCTTCTCGGCACCACATACCTTAACCCAACCAGTGCTGGACCTCCTTGGCCTCCAAAAACAGCGGAAAAAAGCACGTGGCCCACAGCACGGCCCTGTCATGGCCACAATTCATCCCATGGGTTGCTTCGCACTGTCGAGGGCTGGCCATTTGATGTTTTTTGGACGGAAAAATCAGAAAATCCCGAAAAATCGACCTTTGCCATGGAGGGATATGGTATGATATGGGGAAAGATATCCAGGGTATCCATGGGTATCCCGAAATTTCAAGACTTGTGGTGGCCTCCACTAGCCACTAGCCAGCAGCATACGAGGATACGTCTTTTACGGGATACGTCTACGGCTTAGCAGGTTGTCATCCAACATTGACTTATAGGATGATTGAGCATCTAAGATACATATCGGTGCAACGGTGCAACTATTGTTTTAAAGAGCTAATGATGGTCAAACAGTGTCAAACATGTTGTTTGATAGGTATTCCGAATTCCCTATCATCCTCAAAGGCTATGGTTTTTCGAGGTTTTCGATATCCATGTTACAGGCAATGTGGATCCAGAAGAAGTGGCAGTCATTGAGAAGTTGAGGAGCGGCTGATTTGGCGGAGATCGTCCATGGGGATTCCCGTTCACCGTGAAGTTAAGCAAGGTTCTGTAGGTTCATCAAATTCTCATGGTTGATAACTGATGGTTGATACATGTTGATACATTATATAATACTATAATATACTATATATATATATATATTATACACTATATTATATACGTATATATATATATATATATATCCGTTCATATCCGTTCTTAACTTGAGGATTTTTTGAAGACTACAATCTTGCTTAAGGTCATTTTTTGATATTGACATCCATTTTCTCAGCCACTAGTTTTGAGCCAATCCCATGTCTTGTTGGTTGAACGAACAGTTTTGTTGATTGTGGTATTGTTTGGGAGCCCAATATGAAGCCCTGAGTTGAAACAGTGATGCGAAAGCTGGGGCAACCACCAGGGCAGTTCCAAGATCGCCCCTTTCCAGGAGTCGATTAAAAAATCCAGGAAAAGTGGGGTGAAAAAGTCGATTTTTGACTTTGGGTTTTTGGTGTTTGCTTTTCATGAAATTTCACTGTTGAAGCTATGTGAAACCACATCTGTCACTCCAACTTCCGAACTTCCGAACTCATTTCGTCCAAACCATTGGACCATGTCAAAACTCTGGAGAAATCGGCGTCCACCATTATACGACATCTCGTCGGATTTGATGTTTCTACGTGGACCTTTGATTGTTGCTTAATGTTCTTCCCTAATATATTATACATATATATATATATTATATTGTACATAATAAGTATGTCTTCCTGCAGCTGAAGCAACTCAAAATCTCCGGCCCTGGCCCCTTTACGTGCCTTTTGGCATGGAGACGTGCCTGGCTCCGTTGAGAGCCTGGCTCCGCTGCACGCGCCGGGCGGAAGAAAAGGTGAGCCATGCGTTGGCAGGGCTTTCGAAGGCGAGCGCACGAAATCCATGGAAGTTCCTTGGTCAAAAATTAAATAAGTGACCGGTGAAAAAATGATGATGAGTGATATATAAGATAACGCACATTTTTTTGTAGTATAGTTAGTCCATTTTTGAAGTTCGTTGAAATGCTGGTATTTGACAATAACATGTGGTGACATAAGTGACTGAATCCATCAAAAGGTCTGGGATTGCAATATAGTTCAATATAGATATGTATAGATATCAATATCAATCCATTTTTTTGGGGTTATCGGAAAATTCTGCAAAAACCACAAAAATTGCGGAGCTGTGCGTTGGGATTTTCGCCATCTATGGGATCCTTGAAGCAGGTGCTTGGCACTGAGTTTCCTGGGCTGCCTGCTTTGTGGCCTTGGCTTTCTTCGATTCAACTCCATCAGTGATGCCACAGAGCCCTGGGCTCGAATCAAATTTCTCGAATTCAATGGTGGATGATCGGTTCTTGGGGCGATCTACAAAGAGGATGACATGGAAAAAGACATGTATATAGAATAGTGGGAAAAGCCATTTGATCTATTTTGGGACTGCTTCCCCAAGAGTAACTTCAGTATTATTGCCGGGAATCTATCTATAGGGCTCATTTGATTTTTCTGGCGCAAATCCAAGGAATTGTGGGTCGATCAGCATTCGCAGCAGATGAAAAACATGAACTGGGCCGATCAATACTTTGATGGTTTCGGGAGGCCGAATCGATTGCTGATCACTGTCGCTGGTCTGGAGCTGCCTTTTGGAGTTTTTGTTGCAGGGTTTATTTACCGAACATTTTTTGAACAGTGGGGCGAGTCAAAGGGTTTAGGTCCAAATTGAGGACCTCGAAATGGCCGACATGTCGTTTGTTATTAAACTCGAATAGACGGTTCGGTCGAGAGATAGTTTGGTTTGTTGTCAGTTTTCCTTTTCCTTCGGAATTTTGTTCTGCCCAGAAGCTAACCTCTGTGTCGAAATAACCCCCCCACAGGATGGGACCCCATAGTTAGCTAAGTTGGTTTATAACTATGATAACAATAGGGTATGATACTTATAACTATATTTAGATGGGGTGATAAACCAACTTATAACTGGGGGGGCCCATCCTGTCCTGCAGGAACCATCCATATTTTTGGTACCCGATTTTGACCACTACCCGCGACCAAAAAGTCCGAAACGCAGGATGGATCAACTGCTTATCATGGGTGTCATTGTCACAGTGCTCGTGCTTTGAACATTTATATATCCTCATCATTTGGTGGTTTCCTACAATGAGGTAACCCAATAGCTGGATGGTTTAGAATGGGAAATCCTACTAAAAGGATCTAAAATGGATGATATGTGGGTACCCCCATGACTCAGGAAACCTCCATTTGTCATGATCCGTAACAAGTCTTTGTCAAAAGATGGTCATCCAGATGGTCCCATGCAATTTTACCAGATGTGTGTCTGAAAATGGGGTATACCGGTATACCTTCCAAATAATTTAATGTTTGCAAAATCAATGGCCATTCCAGGATCCGATTTATTGGAGGTACCTACCATATATAAGGCCTTTGTTTCAGGCCTTAATTTCATTGAATATCACCAGAAAATATGGCCTTTACATATGGTACTAAGTTAGTACCTCCAATCTGTTGGATCCTGGAGATCTCGCATTGATAAAATGATGAAAGACACCAATGGATTGAATGGGGTTTGAATGGGCTTTTCCCCGAAAATTTGGGAGAGACACTCCCATAGATTCAGAGATGAAATCTCGCCAACCTCAGATTTTCAGATATGATATATTAATATAGCATAATATAGCCCTATATTATCCTATGTTATTCTATATGTTATCCCTATATTCTCCTATATCCATCAGATTTTCAGACAGCCAATTTTGGATATCAGATTCTGACACCCGACCGGGATGATCTTGGACGAAGGGATGTGTTTCAGTGGTGGATATATTTGTCACTTTAAGCATGTATTGATTACAACACAATAGCATGCTATATCATCACTTGGATGGGTTTATAATGGTTTACAAGCATTGTTTAGCATTTATGACATATTTTATGAACCAACTTTGAAGCAGTTCCAAGCACCTTCGAATGACTACAGCTATCACCGACCACGCATGCGGCCTCGGGCCTAATTTGCCAAGGCAAAAGATGGAGGGAATGTCTTAGAGATGGATCCTTGGTGTCCGTGGGATCTGGGGATATAAACCGAATGGAGGCTGTTCACGGCTGGTCAAGAAAGATGTATATATAGTTTTACGTGGTTTTAATATGGTTTAATTACTCAGTTTGCTCTAGATATTCCAATTCTAAGTAATTGAGTACTGTAATATGTCGGATTTTGTTTGGGTGTTTCTGGAGACTGAATACTCACATTAACATATCTTAATTACTGGGTGGTGGTTTGGAACATTTTTTTTCATATATTGCGAATTTCATCATCCCAACTGACGAACTCATATTTTTCAGAGGGGTAGGTCAACCACCAACCAGATACTTATTACATCTTATATCTATAGCACTCATGGGGTTTATAAACCATTATAAACATTTATAAACATTTATAAACCAACGTTTACAACGTAATTTTTTTTGTCTACTCAGGGACATTCGAAGACTTTCGGATCGAGGCCGCTCGTCTCCATGCCATCCACCCGGGTACGAAATCACCCAGATGTTGGTGAAGATAAGAGGGTGAAGCCTATGGTTTTATGGATGTTTATGCTATATCTATCTAATGGATGTTTATATATGTTTATGCTATATATACTATATAAATTATATATACTGTATATATATATATATATATATGTATATGTAGCGAAGGGTTTTATAAACATTATAAACCAACAAACATATCTGGGGGTTATAACATGTTATAACGGGGGGGCCCTCACCTTTTTGTATCTGGACAAAGCAAGATAAATCTGCTTATTTCAGGGTCAGTGGAGCAAGCGGAGGAAAATCATTGCCAAATGGTGAAAGCGGCTGAGTTTGGTTAGTGTCCAATCGTGAGGGTAGGCTGTTGTTCCCGATAGGCGTAATGGATCTTGCCATAGGGTTTCGATGATACTAGACATCTTTTTCAATGGTCCTGTAGAAATTGAGCGATTCAGATTTCAGATGACTAATCCCTTTCCCGTGATAAACACCCCCCGGAAACCATGGTTTAGTAGGGCATGCAATCACATATTTGGGATTATTTGGGACCATTCAGGGGGTGTCAAAAATATGAGGGGAGTAGGATGTAGAGAAGCACTGGGTGACCTTCCAGTAGGAATAGAGGCCCCAGGGTTTTTGTGGTAAGATAAGCTGGGTCAGAGGGCCTTGATGGTCCACCAGTGCCAGCAAGTCCTTCCAGTAATTCTTTGAGGATGCCCTTTTGTTAGGATTGTTAGGGAACCTGGAAGCAAACAAAGCAGATCAAACCAGCCTCTTTTGTGGATATGTTTTCCCCTTCAAAATCCGTTTGCCATAGGTGACATATATATATATGTTTCCCGGAGGGTAAATCTGAGGACAAGATGACTGAGATTCTTCAGATTGCTGATGACGTGAGGGCACTAGTGGATGAGTCTGGCAAGAAGTTTGAAGATGTCTGCCTGGATCTAGGGAATGGCTGCTTCAATTCAGGACAGGGCAGGAGACGTATCCCTGGAATGAATTGGATCTCGGAGGTTCTAGCAGTAGAGCAGGGCCGAGTGAACCAAGTTCCGGGCTCTCTTACAACCATTAACACCAATCCCCATTTGGGGTTTGAAAGTCGTGCACCCCCAGTTCCAATGGTGAACCCAAACAACCTAACGGAGATGGGACACGACTGGGATCCATGTTTAGGTACCCCAAGTGTGATCAATAGCCATGGGTTTCCAATCTCTCCACGTCCAAAGTGGGTTTCCAAACTGCGAAGGAGTGCTCAGATACTTTGGAACCACTGCACAGTTCAACAGTGACCCGATGCGGATTCAGACGTTGCACTGCGTTGCACCGTGGGAAACGACGCCTTTGAAGAATGGCAAACCTCAACAAACCCATCCCGTTTCCAGTGCTTGAGACCTCGATTCAGGTGCAGTACAAAGTCAAGCAGATATTCTGGAAGCAGTCAACAAGGCCATTGCTGGTTCTGAAGATGTTTCAGAATATTGTCATCCTCAAAATGGGATGATGATTGATAATTATGATCTCACTTGACTGATACTGTATATGAAATTATTTTGATTGTGAATTCATTCATTTATTCATTTATCACATTTGTTCACGTACTGATTTATTCATTTATGTCTCGTCTATTTGTCTGCAATTAGATGCCCCTGGATATTACTGTAGATGATACCTCCCAAAAGGCCCTATTTCAATAGGGACACTGATTTTCTGACCGCAAGATGGGGGTTTTCCATGTTTTTTTTCCATCATTTTCAGGTACCCTGGTAATCAAGCAGTGCAATGGACAATCCAACATTTAGTTCGATGATTTTCCCAGCTCTGAACCTCCATTTTGATTGAGATTTTTCCAGCCACGTTTGACGACAACGGATGGGGTATCCTATTATTTTCCATGATATTCCTTGGTTATACCCCTAGGATTCATGTCAAACCCTATATAATTATTCCATATTATTCCCATCATCGCAGCAAGCAAACAGTAGGAACTGCTAAAACTATTCCAGGAGATCACATGAAAATATCGCCTCCAAGGTTCACTCAGTTGGGCCCTGCCACTAAGCCAGGCCACCTACCCTGACGGTCAAGATGCCTTTGCCTCGGACAGCATGGGTGGCATTCAGCGAGACATCAACGGCAGTGTGATCAGTGCCACAGCGGTGCGAGTGGACTTCGTCCTCTATGCGGAGTGGGATGCTTGACCAAAGACAACTGGATGTATATTATATTATCTGTATCCTATCTATATATGTTATAGAGAAAGCTATCTATATGTTTGTATGACATTATATGATAATCCTATCTATATTATCGACATTTATCGACTGGAGAAACTGATACCAATTAAGATATTGCAATAGTTTATCCCCTGGAGAACATAGGGAGAAAACGGTGATGTAGTGGGTCAATCATGGTTGATATTGGTTATTGATTCAGTTAATGATGGGTGTAATGGTTACCCTCCGGTAATTCAACATGCTTTGGGTTCCATGGATGAAAACGGCCCATGTAGTTCAATGATTGCTGGGTCTCTAAGATTGACCATGATAAAGGTATTGCTGGCTGGTTGCGTAAGACTGGATCACCAAAAGTGGGTGGATCAACCAGAGGGTCGGTGTGTGGTTTCTATCTCAGGCCACAGGCTTTGTCAACCTGAAGCAACAACAGAACCAAAAATGCTTGAGACAATGCAAGACACCTAATTGTGTGAATTTTTCAGAACTAAACCATGCCCACTCAGGGTTTAGTATAGGCATAGGTTTTTACTCATTTAGATAGATGATCCTGACCCACTGACGCCTTGCATCGCGCTTAGGAAGATATGGACACCTGGGAAGGAGCGCTCACAGTAGCCTGGCCACAGCTGTCCTCCAGAATTTCCAGGTTTCCAACTTTTCAGCATCTAGTTGGGTTGCTATAGGAACGATAGTAACTATAGTATGCTAAGGTGTAAAAATCCAGTTCCATTCCGATTCTCATCTGAAGCACTGTCGGCCAAAACCTTGGTGTTGATGGAGGACAACTCCGGAGTTGTTCATTTAACTTGCTGCGGCAAAATAGGCTATCTAATATATATATATATCACATATATATATATAACATACACTAAAATAGATGGTGTGGTAAACTGCTGAACTAATATGTAGATACCACCTCCCAAAATCTAAGATACACATAGATACGCAAGAATAGCCAAATATATACAAATATAATCATCGACGGAAGTTTAGAAGTCAAACTTCCGACAATATGGAGAGATGGAAAAGCAGAGGTGGGAAGAGTCAGAGAAGAGAAGAGAAGAAGAGAGAAGATCAGAGAAGAGAAAGAGTCAGAAGAACGAAGATGCAGGTGCACGAAAAGGTAGAACAGTCGCAAAACACTGTGTTTTTCCAATGATTTGTGGCTCCGGAGGGTCGAAAAGTAGCATGTGCTTCCAGTTTTTGAAATGCTTGTTCAAAGTCTGCCGTATATTCCTGGATTGTTTGGTTCCTTGAGCGTCTGGTGTGCATAAAGAAGTTCTCGAAGTCATGGGGCAACTCCGTGATCGCATCGTATTTGAACACGGTGTCCAGGCGCTTCAGCAACCTCGAAGTCCCGTAGATCTTCAACTGCATCCCAAGCTCTCCCCGCCAAGGCGGCCATGAGCCTTTCATCAGCGTAGGGCTTTGACCGTTGTCCCGGAAGTCGCCAAAGGTGATCTCAGGCAACCACTACCAGCAACAAAATGTATACCAGTAAACTACACTGCTGCAACTACAACTACAATTTCAGCTTCAACTACACTACAACAACAATTACCACTAGACTACAACCGCAACTGCAACTACACTACACTACAGCTACAGCTACAACTCCTACTACTACTACAGCTACTGCAACTACAACTTCAACTACACTTTCAACTACACTACCACTACAACCACAACTACAACTGCACCTACAACTACACTACGACTACCACTATCACTACCACTACAATTACATTGCACTTTGCTACACCACACTACATCCTGCAGTTGTGGGTGACGTGACCACTGCAACCACTCCAAAAAGCACAACCACCTTTCGGTCCATCAGTGGGTTCGGTCTGCCATCCATGCATCACAACAACTCACCTCTCCTATAGTTTCCTATCCTTGAAACTTCCGCCACCGCCTTGTGCGGTACTACTGGTATATAATCTATCTAATCAACTATCTATCTCAGATACGTATATAATCCCTTCACCCTAATCCCTCCCTCCCCCCCAAATAATAAAAACCTAGGGGTAGTTTTTATTATTGGGGTGTATTTAATATTCCGGGGAGAAGCTGGTCCCTAATATTAAATTTAAAACCTTAATGAAAAAAAATCCATTTCAAAAATTAAATTCTTTTTAAAATCTAATTAAGAGATTCCCAAAAATTGGATTCCTAGGCTTTCTCCTAATATTGAATTTACAGGCTTAATTACAAAAACAAATGTTTATTTCAAAATCGATTAAATTCTTTTTTAAACTCTAATTAAAATATTGCCAAAAATTGGATTTCGAAGCTTTCCCCTAATATTAATTTAAAGCCTCCATTAAGAAAACATATTTTTTCGATTTTAACAAAGGGCCTGCGGTTAACTAGTTTTTACTACTCAGGGGGCAGAACCTTTAAATGGACCCTCATTTTTAAATTGTTTTCTAAAGAGGATCAAGTAAAAGTCAAATTGACCAATCAGAAATTTGCCAAACCAAATAATCTGGGGTAAATTTTATGATTTAGGGGAATTTTTCGTAAAAGGGATTCCTAGCCCTTCCCAACATTTCATCAGACCACGAAAATGTTCACCTATCTCCCAGATTTTCTTAACAAATTCATCGATTCGTCCACCAATCTGTGTAAATTATAAGGACCTCACTGCGACCTTCCTGGAATCATGATTTTTTATGGGGAATCATCCCAAAATGGCCCAACATTTCAGGCGAGTGAAATATCACAAAATTTACACAGATATATTACCCATATAGTATCCATATATTATTCATATCCCATTGTTATCCCAACCACCAAAAGACCAAAGGAAACCCTGGGATTTTCCCAGACCAATCATCTGACGCCAGTTACATTTCACCAAACACGACCTCACGGAGCAACGCTATGAGAAGGTCAGGTCGGCGTAAGGGGTGGGTCATGGGAAGTTTCTGGCCTTGGAGGCGATTTCGGCCTGGGTTAACCCCTAGGCTACGGTAGTGTTGTCTTATCTTGTGTTACGTGCTCTAAAGCCATTAGAAATCACCTTGGTGTAGGTAGCCACTTGTTTTTCATGAGCCAAAGTGGTCTGAGATGTTTAGCGTTTTCTTTTGGAAACTGTTTTTTTTTTCTGTGGAAGGCCTGGGAAACACAACCGTTGTTGGTACCCTCTGGTAAACTAACATAAGTATTGAAAATAGCTCATAGAAATAGTTGATTTAGCCACAAACAATGGTGATTTTCCATCAACATTAATATCATCATCAACAATATCATACATTATCCTTCTGCTCCCCCCACACTGTTTGGGGTCTCTTGCCGGGAGAATTGTACGTTTACCTTGTTGGTATCCTGATTCACGGGGCGTGCGCTGCACGAGGTCAATGTCTACCTGCAGGCCGAACGCTCTCGAGATGATGAGTTGAACCGGACCGTCCAAGCGGAGACACGGCAGCAGACCTTTCGTGGCACCGGTGGTTGTGGTTGATCCAGCAGTTGATAGGTGGTAAACATCCCATGATTAGGGTGAAAAAACATGAAAAAACGATAAACATGGTGAACTTGGGGTAATTTTGGCACATCATTTTTTGAGTAGCATTTTTGTTGCACGGGAAGTTGATATCAAAAAAACCCAACAAGACCTGAGAGTCAGGACATCCACAAGACTGTAAGAAACAACATACTGATCATTCAAAAGCTAGCAGAGTGCCATGTATTGATATTTTGGTTCCCATAAGCATGTCAAATGACATGAAGCGGGTAGATTTCTCATGGCAAAAACACCCGTGTTACACAGTACTTGCCATTTAGGATGAGAATCCAACCGTCGTTTTCTTTGCCATCTACCATTTTGGGCAATATTTTTTCAAAGCCAAGTTCATCAAAGGCGGTTAAGGTTTAGGTCAGGCTCTAACTAAATCATAATTGGGGAGTGGTCCTACTATTGAGATCTATAAAGCAACTAGAAAGAGTTTGAGGGATAACAATAAGTCCACAAAGTGCCTAAGTGTCTTATCTTGGCTTATCCAATCTATAAACTTCATCCGAAATGGGTGAAACAACCAAGCTCACATCAACATGTTGCATCTTACCAAGCGGTTCCTTTCATCACCACAACCCCACTGACTCTCTGTGCCGTGCCTTCCAGACCTGAGGACATTCCGCTCTTCGCCTTGGCCTTTGTCTTGATGTCCACCTTTTGCGCCTGTTTCCTGGGAAAAACCGCCTCCTGGACCCAGAGTCGGCGCTTGCTAGGTACGGCAAGAAGGGCTGGGCGGTGGAAGGGCGGATGTTGCGGAGTTCGTGGCTGATCCATAGGTATCTCATGTGATAAATGGTTAGCAATGGTTATCCCTTACATATATTATATTATGTAGTTATATATCCATTAATATATTAGATATAATGTTATATCATATATCAATTAATATATTATGTAGTTACTATTATATGTTATAATGGTTATTTAGATATATTATGTAGTTATAATATAATCCCATTCATAATCCCATTTATCATATCTAAAGCCATGAATCTACTTGGACATCGATCCTGCAGAATGTCCTCAGGAGATCTCAGGAGTTGGTAGATTCGGTAGATATATATAGTTACTATGGCTATCTATGGCTATCTATGGCTTACAACTGGGGGAACCTAGAGTATATAAGCCATATATAGTTACTTATGACTTATAACTGGCTTATACAATCAGATAGAATTACGCCATAGATATATATTATATAGTTACTATATGCTACTATGTCATAACTTATTATAATAGGGGGCACCTTGTACCAGCTACATTGATCACCTGGGCATGGCCATGTTTCGCCGTGTTTCGCAGGCGTCGCCGAGTTCCTCCTGGTGATCTTCGGATGCATCGCGGGCTATGGCACTGCCATGCTGGTGGGCGTGCCCTTTACGGTTCTGCACCAGATCCTGCCGTTCATCTTGGTGGGGATTGGCATTGACGATGCTTGTCCCATCTAGAATAAGACGGGGGAATTTCCGGGCCGGGAAATTGGCTGGTGTTTCATCTTCGGAAAATGTTTTTGAACATGATTCGAATCTAGAATTTCCGGCCGCATGATACATTGATCAATGGATGGGGATACCTTTGGCACTTTAAGCAAGTCCTGATAGGATCTGATCCACTTTCACTCTCCAGCCATCTTGGAGGGTGTGAATCATCTCAAGCTGAGATGGTGAGCTGGCACTGGTGACGCAGATGGACGAAACACAACACACACTAATGAATATATCTTGGAGGTAGATATAGAGGTATTAATTAAATATATACTAACAGGTATTCAAGACCCTGATATATTCTGGAGGTAGAAATATATACTCTATGACTTGGAGGTATTCTTTCCCATTTTTTTAAAATCCGTAGATTTAGATGTAGTTGCCGTAGTCATGTAGTCATATATCCATCAAGCCCAATTGCCAACAATGACAATAAGATGCAACACCAGCAACTGGTTCCCAAGAATAGCCATGGCATGATGGTACCCACTTAACATGACATCTCTGGAAAGTCCTGGCCAGATGCCCCTTATGTGACTAGCCTGGATTGTTCTGCATAAGTGGAGGCTTTTGTGTGAAGGTTGTAGCCCGGGGCCATAGCTCTGGTCGGATTTGCGATTTCGAAACATCATGAAACACCAAATTTTTGCCTGAAACTGCTAGATTGGTGTCTGAAACAATCCATGTGGATGAGAAGTTTATCATGTCTCGTTTTGAGGACGCCTTTGTGATTTGTGGTGCCTTTGATGGCACGCCCAAGACGTTGAGCTATCCTAAGCGCATCGAAGTGGCGGTGCAGCGCGTGGGCCCCTCGGAGGAAAAGACAGGAAGATCCCTGCAGAGTTTGGCCATTCTTCTCAGATTTACAGGGGAAACGATATCAACAATGGGGACTACGATGGGTGTCTCGGGAAGAACCCTCCGGTAATCAACCACGGCTAGATGGGACATCCCACTATACGGAGGTTCTGTTCGCTGGGAACATCAACGAACTAAATGGGAAATTGTCCAGCTAGCCATGTGTGATTGCCGGGTACCCAATTTTGACCCATACCAACTTCAAGATGCTTGTTACCAAACCTCAACACGCTCTCCAAACTGTTTCCGAAATATTGGAAGATGATGGAAAATGCTTTCCACTTTGGATACCAGCAATTTCGATTTGGAAATCCATAGGTTTTCCCAAAAATGCTCAAGGTATGGCAATTTCTTGGGCGCTTTCCTGACTCAAGACCTGCACAGATACCACAAATCGGCTGCATTTCCACGATTTCTTGGTGCATTTCTTGACTCAACCACTGGGATGCTTTATTGGTAACCTCTCAACATAAATCATATAAATCTGAAATTGGGAAGCTGAAAGGAAAGATCATCTACATCCCAACTGTGCCAACACCAAAAAACACCAGGTGTCCCTGTTCGGACTCGCCGTTGTTGGTTACCAAACACCCTGGCTTCCCAGTCTTCATTTCCATCTCCGAGTCCCTTGAGGTGTTTCTATCACTTTGACGACGCTCACATCGTTGGCCTCATTTCTCCTGGGTGCTTTGTCGGCGTCGTCCGAAAAGTGGGCCCCAGTTAATTAGCTAAGTTGGTGAACATAACTAATAATAACAATAGTGTATGATACTTGTAACTCTATTTAGATGGAGTTGTAAACCAACTTATAACTGGGGGGGCCCATCCTGTATGCTTCGGGGGCCTTTGTAAACCCCAGTCGCTTGTCATTTTCGCGCGCGCGTGGTGACGACCCCTTGATCTGAGGTGCTACCTGCGTCTTCCCAGCGGTGCAGTGGTTCTGTTCCTTGGGAGCCGTTGGAATCATTTTTCCTTATGGCCAACTGAGCCATGGTACAAACACCATGGTTGATCTGTTATGAAATGCGGAGTCATACCATACATTACACTACCTAATTTATCCATATTTATCCAGGATCATGATAGGCAATAATAGGAAAACTGAATATCAGTGAAAACCAAGCAGTATGATATGGGGTTTGGTCAAAGCTTGGGTCCCATCAACAGAAAATGAACACATCGTATTGCTTTCATGAAAAACAGATGGGGACAGAAACTCCAAATGGATAGCTCTTGAACTTCTATCCTCTGGAATCAAAAAACATAAAAACATATGCCAGCAGGAAATGCCCTGCTTTCAATAGGAAAGTCAGCGTTCAGTGAACACACTTTGGCGAGGTTTGTTAAAAAAAAGTTTGAAGCAGGTCCACTTCGAAAATCCATGAGAAACTCATCGGACCGGAAGCTCGTCTCGTCATCTGGGATGAAACATGAAACGAAACACAGCAGGGTCAACAGGGTCACAGCAGATTGGTCACAGCAGATTCCCAAGTGTCTCCAGGGTCACCCAAAGTTGGAAAAACAAATCCGGCACTTCAACCAGTGACGCAAGCGGCCAGAAAAAAATCGGTTGTACTAATGGTTGTAGCATGTTGTACCGTTACAAGAATGAATATGAACGGATAACCATGGATATCCTCTGGTAATTTAACATAGCTATTGAAAATGACCATAGAAATAGTGGATTTTCCCATTAAACAAGGGTGATTTTCCATAGTTATGTAACAGTTTACCAGAGGGTAACCAATTCATAGCAATTTCCAATGTATTAAGCAACAAACCCAGTATGGCTGGTGAAATCCCCAATGATGTGTGGTGAAATCACCATGAAGTCCTCACCGACGGATCCAGCACAGACTTCCAGGTTACTACGCGGCCTCTTGTTGCTTCTTCATTTGGCTGCTGCTTGGCCCAAGGCCGTCATCATCCCATTGCGAAGGGTATACATAGTATGGTATAGCCAACTAGTTGGTGGTTTGAAACATGTTAAACATGTTTCCATATATTGGGAATAGTAATCCCAACTGACGAACTCATATTTTTCAGAGGGGTGGCTCAACCACCAACCAACCAATGTCATGAACCTCAAACTTGGGGTGACTATGACATTGGGTAAATCCCACAGATTTCAACCGTTCGAGCTCAAGGAGCTCAAGGGCGGTCCAAAGCAATTGTGATTTGAAGCCAAGCCGATTTTCTCCATGGTTTTGCGGCATCCATAGATTTGATAAAATTTGCTTGTTCCATCCCTTTCTGTCGCCCAGTTACCGTGTTTTTACTCGTTTCAATCAACATTCTTGCTGATTTGTTTCCTCATGTTTCATCACTTTTCTGGTTCAATCCCAGTTTTATTGATTCAATCCGGTAAATTGTTGATATTTTTCGTTGCCGTTTCTTCACAAAATGAACCATGCAAACCCAACCATAAACCCATTGCTGGGTTGAATGCACATTTGTGTTGGTTAAACCCTGAAACACATCGTACAACCATATTATCATATTGGGGTTCCATGATCAATGTGTTGAAATTCAAATTCCAATTATTTTCAGCATTATATAATAATAATAATTATATATATATACAATGTCGCAACATTGATGGTTAATTCACCCTCAAGCCGGTTAAGAACCCCCAAGATGCTGATCATTCACCATTCATTCACTGCAAATGGTTCATGATTCAATCCTCATGTGGCTGGTGTGGCTGGTCAATGGTTATATAGTAGTTAGTATATCCCATTACATCCTGTATATATATATTATATATGTATATATATATATAATGTTATACTAGTATACCTTTATTTGCTGATTCACCATCCGTTCACCAAGCATTTTCCTTTTCGATTGGGAAATCCTGGGTTATAGCATATGATAGCCCCTTTTTGCATCCCCAGTTATGGTTGGTATCCCCATTGGATGGCTATCTATATACAAAGCCTTCCACTTTTTAGTGTGGTAAAGCCAAGATGGTAGAAACCATCTCATTATATCTTGACATATCACCATTGTATTCCCATATCCTCATAAAAAAAGCATACAAGGTGGCACCCACCAGTTATCAGTTGCTTTTTTAAAGCCAAAGTAACAATATATAGATAAATCTACCATGAACCCTTCTTAGTGGAGCTTTGTTCACCAGCTTGGCTAACAAACTGGAGCACCACCTTGTGCCATATACCAGTTGTGGATTTCCCCATAGGGAAAATGACGGCAAACTCATCTCTCAAACTATTGCCGTTTTCCCCTACGATATTGTATGTCCCATTGTATACCTTTATTGTTGGATATTATATTCCACAGTATTCCTATTGTACTATGGTTATATTGTTACAATGTTATATTAAGGGGTATTTTTGCTTCCTGAATTTGCCATTGATTGTACTAGTTGCCAGAATCCACAATATTGCCAAAATGGTGCTCAAATTCATTATATACCACCATTACAACGAACATATTATCCCATAATCAAACCTTCTTGTTCCCATTATAGCACACATGTATATTAATATACCAATCGAGCCATTGAAAATGACTTTTTTGATGAAATAACATATATATATATACACATAATTGTAAACCCATTATTATTCGGGTATTATACTCCTACATATTTCTGTCATAACAATTATATAGTATGTTATAGCCAGATAAATAAATAACATAGAATAAATACATTGTATATATATATATATATCTGTATATCCCATTTTTTCACACCTTATTCCTATTATCTCCCTGCCAATATCCCTATGAATTGCCACGTACTGAGGCTCCACCTGACCGCCTTCCCAGCGCTCTTAGCCCTGGATGCACATCGTGCCGGTCTCACTCCACCCCGACTGGATCCCTGCGCCTGTTTTGCGGCCAGGCCGGAGATGGTTGAATCAAGTAAACATGGTGGATTTCACTGATTGAAGCTATAAAAATTGTATCATCCTGGAGGATTCAGATGGGTTTCACCATGTTTCATCCTAGTAATGTGGGGGTTGAATCACCCAAAGCGCGGATGACTAACCAACAAAAGCTGGCGCATTCCCATCATCCGCAGGTCTTCCTGCATGCCGGGCGTGCTACCGGTTTGGGACGCCAACGGTGAAGAAGCTGCCCCGGTGACTTGACGCTGATGTGGAGAAGATGACGATGACGATGGTGGCAATCTTCGATGTGGAGAAGACATGGTATCGATGACGATGACAATGACGACGATGATGATGAGGATGATGAGGATGATGATGAGGATGATGATGACGATGATTATTATTATGATGATGATGAAGAACACTTCTGAAGAATATATCTGCTTGTAATATTTTCGAATGTCCACGATCCATGTTTATTAACGAACTTCCAAACTATCTAGATTCTTTGGGTTTTCTCCGAAGTGTGCAAAGGTTCATCCATGTTGAACTGGCAAGTAGTCCATCCTGGCAAGAGGTGTACTGTAAAGTATGTGGCTACCCAAAGGCTCTGTGAAATTGATGAAGTTTCATCTTGCTTCAACATACATATATATATATATATATATGTACATATTATATATATATATTGTATATACATCTTTTACTGTCATTGTTGGTTATAAAATTGGGGGCCATCCACCATTTTTGGACGTACCCAGAAACACCTCCATATAGTTGACTTGTTTCCTATGATATCGTCAGTCTGGTTGGTTTTATAGTGTTTTATTTTGTTTCCAACTTGTTTATTCATTAAATACCACATTCTTGAACACCCCCCAAACTCAAATAAGATTCATATTGTAGGTTAAATCTGTTCCCCATGACATCCCCTGATATACCAATTCCAAAACCATCCTTAAATCATTTATCGCAATCACCGGCGGGCTGTGCAGGAGGAGTCTAAGTTGGGCAAGGGGCTCTGCATGATGATTCGCTTCCTTACCAGCCACGTAGCCTTGGCTTCAATGAGTAGGGAAGTGGTGGAGGTGGTTCCAAGACTGCCCAAAGAAACCAGGAAAAGTGCAGTTGACCTTGGAGTTTCTGCAGTTTTGAAGATGTTCGAAGCCACTATCGGGATCTTAGCTTGGGGTTTCCCAAGCTACACATTTGGTCACTGGATGTCACTGGACAGGCCAGGCCCGCCAGGCCATGCCAGGCCCCCAGGCCCCCCAGGCTGCTAAGGTCGCTGGCATCGTGGTCACGCTTCTGCTCTTCTTGGCGGTGGCTGGCATCGCTGCATGGCAGGTGAGCAACGGATTAGGCCAGGACCCAGAGCCGAAAGCGGTGAAACTCCCGGTGTTGGGGCGAGATTCCCCATTTCTTTGATAGGGCAGTGACTAAGTCAACTTCAATCATTTTAATGTAAAATCGCGTTCAATCTGTTTGAATCCCTTTTTTCTATTCTTGATGTTTTTTTTAAAGAACTAATATGGATTAGCTACTATTGATTAGCAACTCACTGGAAAACTATCAGTTTTTAAATTGAATCCCCTGGCTGATTGGTTCTCGATCGTCTCATCGGTAACTGCTATGGTTTTCAGGTACCGACTTTGACATCATGGACTTGACGCCGGATCAGAGTTTTCTGCGGGACTTCTACAACAAGGTGGGACCGCGAAGGGTTTTGTGGGGATAAACTTGGGATGCTTGGGGTAAAAGCTGTTGTAAACCAGTAGAAAGGATGATAAAAGACGATTTTGGGTATGATCTTTTGAGGGGCCTGCAAATCAAAGTAAAGCAATTCCTATTGCATCCTATTGCAGTAAACCAACCGGCGAAGGGTTTGACATGCTTTGACCATCACTGAATGGAGTTTCAACATCATGACATACGGAATTAAGCAAACTCTTTGGGCATATATCCAGTCTGACGTGGTAAATCGATGGGTGAAGGGCAGTTTTTTAATGGATTAATTATTGTTTGCCATTTTGAGGGGGTGATCTATTAACCAACCCAGCTAGACATTTTCATATCTTAGGGCTAAGCAACATAGCCAGGTTTTTGAAGGTGTTTGAACAACAGGACAATCATCTGATTAAGTTGGGGGATCTTCCATGGCCATTAGAAGGTCAGTAGGATGATGGGTTACCTGGGGATGATTCTTGGCTTCCGGACATGTCCTGGGACTCTGGGACTGAGTTTTCGCGCAGTTAGAGACGTCTCTTTTTGAAAAAACATCTTGCAGCCAGATGATCTTTGGGGATTTTTTTGTAACGCGCAGAAATAAACAATGGAGCTTCTAGTCAAGTCTGTCCACACATCCCGTCCAAACATCTTCGAAACGCGGCAAGGAACAAGAGCACTTTGGTGGCTTGTCCACAGGTGGATTGGCGCTGCCAACCAATTACTATATCAGAATCTGGGCTGGATGACCAAGTTGAATTAGAGAGTGGATCCCTATGGTACTTAAACTTGCCAATTGAATATCCTATTGTATATCAATATATTACTGGGTAAATTATAACGACCTCACTGCGACCTCACTGGAAATCATAGTTAGTAAGGGGAATCATCCCAAAATGGCCCAACATTTCAGGTTAGTGAAATATCACAAAATTTACCCAGATATATGCAAATGAACTTAAATCACTCTAGATGGAGTCGTTTTTCGCTGGGAGAATGATCAATGGCGAATTGTCCAGCCATGTTTGATGGATCAACACCATTCAAAAGCTATACTGCTTGGTGGTTTCAAACATGACTGGATTATTTTCCATTCCATATGGGATGTCATCCCAACCCCATTGACGAACTCCATCATTTTTCAAGATGGTAGGTATACCACATTATACCACCAACCAGCTATAAAATACATTCAGAGCTGCTGTCTTGTGGATGCATATCCATGAAAAACAGCTCCCGTGACTCTTTTGGTGTCTCCCAAGGAGACGTGAACTTTAGCACTGTAGAAGTGCAAAGAAGCATGGAACAGGCCAGGACCTTGTGCTGGACAAAGTGTGCAGATGATTTGATGATTTAGGTATGACTAAACCGTTTTAAAGGGCATCGAAGATCAACCATGAAGTTCGCAGGGTGGCAGGTTCAGACTGCATCCCGTCGACCATCGAAAGAAAATTGTTGATTGGAGGTTAGAGCACAAAAAAAGTTGGGACAGTCAGATATATTCACCAACTTAAAAAGATCTACTATTATTAGGAGATGCTCTTTAAGGCCTTTCGTTTGGGTAAACCTACGACTGATTACAATCCCGCAGTGAGAACGAGTTGGCATGGTTGTTTCGAGCTGGGCTGCTAGGAATCAAAATCTACTCTCTGCTCTGACATGTTCCTTTTCTCCGATATCAAACCAACAAACCAGAACAAACAACTAGAACCAATTCAGAATAGATTCTTCACATTACTCCAATATGGAAATGATGTCCCCCACAATGGTTCGCAGAAATTCACATCCCATGGCTGGATCAATGAGATCTCATGGATTCCCATGGCTGGATCAATGACAAAGTCGGAAAACAGGGTCCCCCCCATTCCAATGGATCTTTATGAAGGTCAATCCAGGTAAAAGAAAAAACATTTTTCAGACACTCAGATCATATTGTTGGCGAAAAAAATCCCATTGATATTCCCATTGTATCGCAATGAGATCACCAATTTTTAGGGCAATAAAGAAGAATCTTCAGCAAATCCCTTTATTTTCCTACTATTAACCCTGAAAACCATTACATACATATATATATATAGATTGTAACATTTGTCGTCCATTAAAATATCATATTCTTTGAGATTCTTACTTGTCTTTTATCTATCCATATGACCTCCCGTAAAACGGTTGGTTGAGACATCAACCAGCTTTCTCTCGCACAGGTGGGCGCAGAGATGTTGGCTCTGAAGTCCATCAATAGTGAACGAGGCCCAGCAATCCAAATCTATGTGTTTGTGTTTATAGGGCTATATGACCATATATAAATATAATAAGCCTTAATGAATAACATCATGTTACACTAGTTAGATTCATGGTTTATGGTTGGAGATAATATATATATATAGAATGGGCTAGCGCCCTGGTGCCGCCGACCCCCCTATTTGGAGGGTCCTGTAGAGAGAGGGAGAAAGAAAGAAAGATAGATAGATAGATAGGTAGATAGATAGATGGCTAGATAGATAGATAGATAGATAGATAGATAGATAGATGGCTAGATGGCTAGATGGCTAGATGGCTAGATAGATAGATAGATAGATAGATAGATAGGTAGGTAGGTAGGTAGGTAGGTAGGTAGATAGATAGATAGATAGATGGCTAGATGGCTAGATGGCTAGATAGATAGATAGATAGATAGATAGAAAGATAGAAAGACGGCCAGAGGGCTTGGTGGAAGCTGCCGCGAGGGAATTGGAGGGTTTAAAGCGTTTTAAGGGTTTTAAGGGTTTGAAGCCTGGCAAACGGCAGGCTTGAATGCCCTAACAAGAGAGGGCTATGTGCAGGCAAAGGGCAGGCTGCAATGCTGGAACAGCAAA
>Ga0126342_10004691_pt1 | contig 23480 bp, 17 predicted proteins | sample Cyp1metagenome_FD_92528 | JGI IMG/M metagenome (GOLD analysis project Ga0126342, IMG submission 92528) | Coral microbial communities from Lord Howe Island, Old Settlement Bay, Australia - Cyphastrea 1 metagenome | ecosystem: Host-associated > Invertebrates > Cnidaria > Coral ...
CCCACTTACTAAGTGGGATGAGCCACCAAGTAGTAATATCGAAAGTAAATAGATACCCCACATATGGTCTTGTTGCTATGTTGACCATTAACAAAAATAACAGCCCTTTTTCGACCAAGAAAAACGGTGACTTCTGTGGGTCACCTCCTTTGTTGGTACATTATATATATATATGACTTGTAAATGTGAAATAAGTTAACTAGTTATAGAAGTATATACTGTATGATATATATATATATATCTATGATATATGATATGATATATATATATATATATATATATATATCAGTTGGTTCGCTTATGATGAAACAACTATAGTTAGATTTAGATGGGTTTATAAACCAACTTAGCTAACTAGGCCCACCTTGCACTAATCCTCGTGTTTTGGTTGCTAGTGATACTTGAGGGGGTGCCTACCAGCTGTGATCAGCCTTGAGCAACTGAGTAGTGGACATAAGTGCCCTACTCAGCTTATTTGTTGGTTTTTGTTGGGAAATCCCCAAGTTATTGTTAGGTGAACACGGTCAAGTGCCCCACGCTGACAACATATCGGCACGTTTTTTCACCACGACGCACGACATTTTTTGGAGCCAGTTGGGATCTGGGATGTCAGTGGTTCATGAAATCCATGAGGATTCATGAGGATATCCATTAAAAGGATTATTGTTATGGGATTGTGGAGCAATCGTAGAAAAAACAATGTTTTGACCATGGTGCATATGCGTAATACAAAATAGCCAGTGATATATATATATATATACATATCATACATATATATACACACTATTTTATATATTCACTTTTCTATTTATGTAGATAATAGTGTATATGTATACATATATATATATATACATGTATGTATCGATCATGAATTGTCCAGTACCGGTCCACATCCAGAAATACTGGCGAGACAACATCACAGGTTAGACTCCCCCTATCTGCTGACGATTTGGCAAATATTTTCCCATTGGTGGAAAATCACCAAATTCACCAAATTCCCGGGTAATCTCCTATAGGCTATAGGAATTTATGGATTACCCTCTGGTTATTTAACATAGCCATGGTATAGATGGCCCATTTATACATGGTTTACCTATTGAAAATGGTGATTTTCCATGGCTATGTTAAATAACCAGATGGTATTTAGATTGCACTGGACTCCATGATGCACCAGATTAGTGCCAACACTCGGCTGTGCAGGGTCTGTATCTGACCCCGACCCCTTTCCGCATTTAGCAGCTTTCCGTCATTGTGACTTCAATGGATGCCTCAGAATATGTGATGGAGGCAGCCTTTGAAACTTCGCAAGTTTCACGAATATGGCTGTGCCTGAAAATGGGGTAGACCAATACCCCACCCAACTAGCCATCTAGATGGGAACATGATTCATCACTGAATCCTGGGGCCCTGGCCTATTTTCAGACACACCAATATGACAGCAAGATTTTTGCGTTGACAGGTGACGCTTGTGTTCTCCAAGGTGGTGACAAAAAGAGTGCAACAGCCAGCAATTTTCGCCAGATTTTGAGCCCCCAGAGAGATGGAAGATTGTGCCAGTGTGTGTGTGTGTCTCAGCCGCATGAAATTTTACCAGGAAATGGAGTGTGACATATGTTTTGAGCATTTCAAAGCTTGATTTTTTGGATGCCAAGACCATTTCATAGCATTGAATTCGATTGTGGAAACGTCGTGTCTCCATGTGCCTGGGATTCACAACGAGCCGCTGGCATCCATGACTCTGTATCTAATTTTAGATTAAAGGGGTTGAAGACATATCATTTATCTATCATTTTTGATATCTATATCATGATATCTTTAAACATATATCATATTTCTATATTTTTTATATTATGATTCATGATATCTATATTATTTCTATATTTATATCATGTTATATCTATATCAACAAATCGGTTCATCATTCTCTCTCTACTGTGCGATATTTGGAACGATGTCCGTTTTGGAAAGACCCAAGGATCTGGGCGTGACCAGCAGCCAGATCGCCTGACAGGTGGCTTCTCCATCAGCGCCGCCATGCGCGTCGCTGCTGAGGGAAAAAAGACAATGCCTTCCAGCATCTTTCACCAGAACAGCTGATATATGCTGATATCAATTGATTGATTTGAACATCGGAAACACAAGCCATTTTGTGTCCTATTTGTGGTTAAAACAACGATGGTTTCCTGCAGATGTTCAGCTTGTTCACCAAACGATTTTGATAGCTGTGGAAGCTGCCCCCATAGATCCGCTGCATCGCCAAATATTGCACCACCGCAGACATCGGCCTAGGGCCTATAAAAAGAACATCATGAAAATGAAGCCTGGTTACTTCAACGGCTTTCCAAAGCATTCCATATCTGCATCGACAGACATGTTGAAAACAAAACCTGGATCGACAGATGCTGAACAAGTGGATTTGATCTCGCGACCTTATGCGATTTGATGAGACATGATTGCATTGAAGGGTTTGTTGGCAAGACATATCTAAAGCAATCTGCCAACACCTGCGTTCATTCAACACCATGGCTGAAGTAGTACCATTGACTGCAGGGAAGCCCGGTATTTTGCTCTGAATGTGTCATGGGAAAATCAGAAAAATGGGAGATTTTCCAGCCACGTTTGATTATTGGAGGCTACGGCCACCATTAATATTCCCCCGCAGGCGGGAAGCCTCTTATCGCCAGCCACTAAATATAGGACTATACCCATGAAACGGATACTGCACCAAGATCTTGTATTTGAAGAGGTATTATGAAAAGTAAGCTTATCTCGGAATGATATGGAATTGTACAACCAATGAGACACGGTATTTGACCAAGATACCCTTTGGAAATCTAGCCTAAGTCCCTATGTATGGAAAATGGTCTGTTTGTAGATGATATACCTATTCAAAATGGTGGGTTTCCATTGCTATGTAAATAATTACATGATGATATATAAATCTTCTTTCGTTGTGGAAAGCTTAGGCCTACGCGCAGAGCCGCCGTTCGCAGTTCATTGTGGTGAGTTGTTACACACGAGCCTTGGCGGCCATTGTTCGTGACTGGTTGATGGTTTCACACATTTAAACATGTTTTAGCCATGTTTTGGCATGATGATGATGATTATTATTATTATTAGTATGATGCTGCTGCTGCTGCCGCTGATGATGATGATGATGATGATGATGATCACAGCGACTCAGTGTTTTGGAACGGATTAAAACAATCAATCGGATCATTTTGTGATGGATTTGTTTGTTTTATCGGTTTTGATTCTAGAGGTTTCACTGCATCAGTGATGGTATACCAATTTGTTTCCATAGTTTTCCCAATTTGCAATGCTATCCTCAGAATGATCTGGGTAAATCGGTGAATGGTTGATTAATAGTCAGGGTGCCATTAATGAAGGAATACTATTTCAGACTTAGATTCTTCCGGTTGCCGGGTATTTAAGGTCAGCCATGTGATGGTTTTTGATGGGAGGGAAATGGGAAGCTTGTAGGAAAGGGATCTCAGAGGTGGTGTTGAGCTGCCCAATGACCCACTAGCTCCATCTCTGGTAACAATGGCCAAAGTATAAAGTTGGGCAATTTTCAGTCGGATTTTTTGTAGATTTATATCCCAGTACCAGTGGTAAGGATGCAGCAGGAGCTCTTCATCGGTTCACCCTGACTCTGAATCCGGCACCTGGATTGTCACGTATTCAAGTATTCTAATAGTGATAGGAATAGCAACAGGAATAGCAACCGTATGTAATAGCAATAGATAGTAATAGCATGTAATAGCAATAATAGTAATAGTAATAGTAATAGTTCAAAGTTCAAACCATGTCCCTATTTGGACAGATTATGATAGATTATGTTGCTTCCTCACGCCGCCTTTCGTCACGATGTAAATTTACAAACTCGGGGCCTGAGGTTTTGACAACCTCGCCCATGGCCCCCGCGGCCGAGAGGCTAAGAAGAGGCCAAAATTTGTGTTGTCTTTTCCCCTCCGGGCCGGGATTGTTTAAAGACATCAAGGAGCGAAACGTGGAGGTCTAGATTTTCCGAGTACTGGAATTTTGCATCTGCAAATGTATCTAAGATATTCTAGGATTACATCAAACAAATATTTCATATGTACCATGAATTTTTACATAGTATATTTATTATATATTATATATATACATTACATAATATATATGTATATAATATATATATACAGTATGATATCAATGGTACCTAATGTTGTTGGAAATCATTGGCAACCATGAACCAGCAAATAAGAGCAGTGTGCAAAAAGGGTCAATGGCTCCATTCCCAGTATGTATACGAGTTCATTTATCCATGAAGAAAAACGGCGTATGGATCCAAAACTGAACCAGCGCACACAACAGGGGTGGACCCTTGTGCTATGGGGTCCCAGTACCTGCTCTCGTGATTTTGCCAAATGTGGGAATCCCAGAATCCCCTCAGAATCCGGAAGAAATCTGCAAGAGATTCTGAAACTCTTCGGCAAAGTGACCCGAAAAAACCGACCCAAGTTCGACCCCGGCATTCCCTGGTCGCCTGTGGAGTCTCTACACTTTTTGGATGGACACCAGCGATGGGTCCATGGTGCTACTTTCTGTGGTGAAGGTGCCGCTGGGATGGTGATGTTCTCATGGTTTGGGGGGTTCCATCAATAGGGGTACCCCCAGTCATCATCCATTTTTGTTTGGGATTTTCCCTTTTAAACCATCCAGCTTTTGGGTATCCCCATGACTATGGAAACGCCCAACTAAATCCTTTTTGGCACCCCCGCGCTGGAAGATGTAGTTGGTCAGAAACTTACCCTCCGGTAAACAAGCATAGCTATTGAAAATCACCATTTTTAATGGGAAAATCAACTATAAATGGCTATTTTCAATAGCTATGTTAGCAATTACCAGAGGGTAAGTGTTTTTCCAAAGAGAAAACCAACTGCCCCTGGCAGCGCAGCCAGGAAGATTGCATGAATCCAGCTTTCTCCCGCTGGTATTCAAGGCCGATCGAGCTGGAGATGTTCCAAGATATCCACAGTGTGTTTTGGTTCGCTCTCATTCAGGTGGAGATTGAATGATGTCTAACTACTCGGACATACATCTGGGTAAATTATAACGACCTCACTACGACCAAATGGCCTTAATTCAGATTAGTGAATTATTATAATTTGCCCAGATACATGTTTTCCAGAGTATTTGGATAAACACATTGATGACATTGATACTTTAGTCGATTCTTGGATATGGTGTGTTGCAAGTAAAACAAATCATCAACATATCACTCATCCAAGATTGCTGTTTCATCTGATTCACCCCTTTTCCAATGTTAGAACTTGCTCATGCGGCGGCTCACAGTTGTTCCCTAACATGGGATGGTTCAGTGGGTCGAATCCAAACATCAGTAGACAAAAAATTGGTTACAACCTCCAAACGATTGTTGCTTAGGTGCCCTGTCGTTGTTTCTCTTGTTGGTCAAGTGGTCAAGTGCTCTTTGTTTGTCAGTTTCGCTTGCAAAAGCTGCTGCTGTTGCTCCTGTCTTTTGCAGGCATTTTCTAGCTAGTGATTGAAGACAGGAGGTACGGTTACCCAACGCAACAAACACTGCGACAGGTGTCAAGAGAAGGCATCCAGATTCTGGGTGATTCTCTTAAAAGCCCGCTTTTGATCTACCACTTGCCAGGTTTCGAATGGCTCAATTGCCTACTACTGTAGGCTCCTAGAATTTGGATGTCTTGTCTCGTAAAGGTACTGATTTATTGTTTTATACTGACTCAACTCTTTTGCACTTTAAGTGAAAGACAAGGAGTCTAAAGTTCTCCCGACGGAGCCTCTGGATCTAACCTGCAGAGAAACTTTTGCAGTCGATTATGGGGCAGCTGACTTTGATTTGGGGACATCACTGTTAGGTCTGAATTGAACCATGTATTTCTTCATATCCTAGTGCTCCCCATAGTTAGAACTCCCTGGGAAGTAAAACTATATGTTATTGCATAGTTAGTACAAGATAGGACCAAAACCATGCAAAGTTAATCAACAATATCGACATACGAACGTAAATCAACACGTGCTCGCCGAAGAGGTTCCAGATAATACTGATAAGAATCAAATTCCTTCTTCCTTCACTAAGAAGTCAATTGTCCAATCATGTCCAATCTGTAGCGTCGCCCCAATACAAACATCAAACTTAAATTTGGATGATCTATGATCCATGATCTAGATCCTGAGATTCCAATTCGATTGCTAACATTTAGAGGCTGTTATTTTTGCCCCTTTCTCGCCATGACAGGCGCAATGTGATGTACACATGTCCGCAGCTGAGATACCTAGGGGCGGTCCTTAAGGGATTGCCATGGATTCAGACTCCTATTTTTTCGGGACTCCGATTCGAGAGCTTAGCTCTAGGAGATGATGCGCTTTCTTTTCAACATGGTTTTACATGCTAAACATCAAAATATATTTTTTGTCCCTTCATGTCTCTGAAAAGGTCCCTTCAACTGATTCAACTCTCATGGTTTTGCTGGGATTTGGGCGCGGCTTAAGCTGCAAATTGCTGGGGATAGGCCAGCCCGCCAGACCGATAGTAGGGACCCAGGCCTTGGGCGCTCTTTTTGCATCCAAAAATGGACGGCCAGAGATCCGGGTGGATCTTTAGTTCCTGTGGTAATTTAACATAGCTATTGAAAATGGCCATAGAAATAGTGAGTTTTCCCATGAAAAATGGTGATTTTCCATAGTCATGTTAGTTTTAATGGGAAAATCAAAATTTTTCATGGGAAAACTCACTATATAAATGACCATTTTCAATAGCTATGTTAAATTACCAGAGGGTAGTTCCTGTGGTTGAATATGCCAATATTTTTGTGATTGTGATTATTGTTAAGACCACGGTTCTTCACTTCTTACTTGAGTTGATATCCCGGATGTTCCTCCCCACATTCAAAAAGAAACGTGCCTACACGGCTACACGGATCATGCTTCTCATTGGAGAGTCGTGCCTCTAAACTTGTGCGGTATTGCCATATTCCTGGTGGTTGATTTTCACTGTGTGCTTCTTTAGCCTAAACCACTTTTTGAAAATTTCTGCACAGTACCATCCCATTTTGGGATCGCCCATCACCTTGGGTTAACTCATCTAGGCACGGAATCGGTGGCTGAGAATGGTTTGATCGACACCTGGAGTGTAGCGGGCTCAGGGGCGTAGGAGCAGCACTGGGCAATAGGGAAACACAGGGCAACTACTTTCAGCCGTGGAGCCCAAAACTGGCCCATGTCTAAATGGGAAAATGTCTTTTCCAAACCTCCAATTTGGCCTTCATTTGGTACCAAAATTTTGGATCATTTGCCTGTTGTACGCAGTTTTGCTGATACCTTGACCCAAAAGTGTGTGCAAAACGGCTTCAAAACCTGTCAAAGGAGCGCAAAGACATGTCAAGACCAGAGGTTGTCTCTTGTTTGGTGCAACGGGACTCAACGGCTTTGTCGGAAAACAAGGGGTTGATAATCCTTTCCCTAGAAAAATCATTAAACATGTCCGTTTTGGTGGTCCTAATCTTCAGACTCAAGCGGGCAAAAATACCCTTGAAACTCAGAGAATTGGATTCGGGGAATCCCCAAATGGCCCAACATTTCAGCTATTTTCAGGTGAACTAGAAAATAATTCAGCCAGGTAGTATGGATTCAAATGATATCCCAATCATTCTCCTAATCAATCATGATCCCAAGGATTTCCATCATCGGTCAGTGATGCTGTCGGACAGGTGGATTCAAAAACCGGGCAGCTTACGCGGATTGGAAGTTTTGACGACACTCGGATTCGAGAAACAGGAGTTTCTGGCAAAATGGCGATGTAAGTGTTGAACTTACATTTTTTGGCCGAGGGATGTAAGAAAAAATCCATGATTTGCAGGCCTATACTTCTTTTACAACCAAGCTGCTTGTGATGGATTGGAATGGAATCTCTCCAGTCCAGCATTCCTAAAGCCATGATTCTGTAGGTTGCGGAGAAAAAATCGTATCCCCCCCGAGATGTCCAAGGAGACGTTTTTTTTTTAAGAAACAACATATGTGATACTCCACTTGTTGGACTTGGCAACGATCATTGTTTGGGATCCACTGAGGCGGGTGGAACTTCAACTTGCTACATTACCTTGGACAAGGCCTGGCCGAGTGGATGCCTGGCCAATGATTGGCATCGTCAGGAAGTTCCATATTCAACTTCCAGGGCTGCCAGGAGTAACACCACCCAATATGCTTTTGAAATAGTTTTACCCTCTGGTAATTTAACGTAGCTATTGAAAATGGCCATTTATAGTTGATTTTCCCTTAAAAAAATGCCATTTTCAATAGCTATGTTAAATTACCAGAGGGTAACACCACCCAATATGCTGTTGAAATAGTTTTAAGCACTACAAAATGATGGAACAACTGATACACGATGTTGCTTGGAGGATCATTCCAGTTGCATAGTAAGGCCTAGTAGCAGCTTAGTTTTCCAAGCGATCAATTTCCCAGTAAGTCGCCAGTTTGCCCTGGTGGATCGTTTCTTCAACTCTTGTGGAAGCTATTAGATTATATATGAGTATATATGATTATGTTATATATAATAATAATCTGATATAATATGTATATTATATATTTAATATATACATATTATTATTATATATTATATATATGTATTACGCACCATATTATATATATATATATATGTATATTATGATAGATAATATATATTTATATGCACCATATAATGATTATATATGCATATATTTATCCACCATATTATCGGGATACATTATATTTTGTGTCCATGAGATTCATTTTCTTGATGATTTGGATCTATTCTTTTTGTGATCGTGTCGGGGAGGGAGTCAGGCCATACAGCCATACAGGAAAGATCTTTAATGCGTATCCTATGGAGGTTAAACAAACAACACTAGAGATTTACAATGATTTACACATATATATATATATATTATGTTTTATTTTTATGTACTTAGTATTAATTAGTACTACTTAGTATATAGTGGGATTGAATGGAATATTGTTTGGACAATAGTGTTTTTTCCCCTTTGGTAGTTTCTTACATGTTGCGTCACGTTGTAGATGGCCCATGGAGTCAACGCAGGAGCGCATCCTTTTGTAGGTAACCTTCACCAATCCCCAAGTTTTGTAGGTGGCTTATAATTACAACATTTAACTGGACCAAGATTGGATAAACCTTGGATATATAGTTTAGTACTTCAATAGGTTTCCGTAAATGGACATGTCTACCCAGCTAAAGAAGTGCACGGTATCTAAGTTTGGCCACGAATTCTTGGCAGACCCTAGTAGATTGCGAAAGGCAACCATCCCGAACCCATACCCAGAGCGCAGGCTGCTCAGAATATGTTGGTGGTGAATTACTGGAATGCTGCTTGGCTGTGCACTTTTGCACACCTGGCCCATTTCCCAATTGTTTAAACGACTATGGAAATCAAAACTTTCACCAAAACATAAAACCTGTATTTCGTATATTTTTCTGATTTCGTTCTTTTGGCCATTATGTCTCCAGTTTGTGTTGTGTCATACCCTACTTTGAGCAGCTACGTAAACAGATGTGAGCACATGTACGCAGAATAGGTCATGTACAGTGGGATATTATATAATATTATATATTAATGATATATATATATACTACCGGTGCTGGTGGTTGTATACCCCTGATTCAAATGCAAATCATGTCTGGCTTGCATTCCTTGAAGATTTTATGAAACACATGAAGTGTTCAGACTATTGACCATGAAAGGTTCACAACTTTTATGTCTTACGGTCTTGTGTTCTCCTGAATTTGACCTGGAGATGATTGGGAATATACGGACATATTGGGTTTTGCATTGCCAAATATATTGACTTGCAGTTTTGAACGGCATTGTATTTCTTCATGAGCAGGAAGGATCAAGCACATGTAGCCACTAGATGCATGTAGTACAAATATATATATATACATAGACTTGGATAAATTATAACGACCTCACTCTGATGTCACTGTATTGGTGGCTGGTAGGAGTAACTACTGTATCTAAATTCTTTCAGATTGGTGAGTTGTTATGATTCAGCAATCTAAGTATACGTATATATGTATATATATGGCTCCAGGGTTGCGCAGTGATGCAGTATACACACTTATGTTTTAAATGCATATATCTATGTATATTATATATATATATGTACATGTGCCATTGTCAAAAAGCAGATTATAGATTATATACTCATATTGCGGGGATGGTCATCAATTCAATGATAGAGATTTATACATGCATTTTTTTTGATTCCGATTATGGGATGGATGATCATACCCCATGAATCCTGTCAACCTGAACATGACACATATGTAAATTATGATGATACTATGTGAAACTTGATATACATCCGCAAACATATTATGAATGTATAGTTTGTGTTATCGATCATGATTTGCATAGCTAAATTATGATATGTCCGAATTATACATATATATATATATGTATTTATTTATTTTATAATCCTGAGGTAGAAAAATACGAGATGTTCAAAGATATCTCCATTTTCGTGGTATTTGTTGTTTGAACTTGTTTGAACAACTCCATATTCTATCTACTCCAGGATGACTATACAATGTCAATTGTAATACATACACAACTATTTGCATATGATATATATATATATTATGTATAATATATATTTATATATTATGTATACTATATATATATTATACTATATGTAAATATATATATATATATATGTATAATATAATATAATATAATATAATATGCTATAATATAATATAATATAATTTAATATAATATAATAAAAAATAATATAATATAATATAATATGATATGATATATATATATATATATATATATATGTATAATATAATATATATATACATATATATATTTGTAATATATAGATATATATACAAAAACCATTGGGAAATCCCAGCCACTCCTCAACTTTTGTTGTTCAAGGCCACCATTGGAGTCTTCGGCCTTGATCCTGAAAGCGGCGCTGTAGGGATGCACAAATAAAAGCGGCAGCCCTGTTGGTTGATAGGGGGAGTACCATGGTTATTATATACAATGGTCATTAACCATTAACCATGGTTATTAAAAGTGGCTATGGTTATTATAAGTGGCTTAACTGTGGTTTAACTATGGTTTAATGGTCATTATAAGTGGCTGAATTCTATGGTTATTATAAGTGGCTATGGTTATAGAAGTGGCTGAATTCTATGGTCATTATAAGTGGCTGAATTCTATGGTTTAACCAATGATTTAGGGGTAAATCCAACTATTTCTATGGCCATTTTCAATAGCAAACTGTTAGTTTACCAGAGGGTAACTATGGTTTAACCAATGGTCATTATAAGTGGCTGAATTCTATGGTTTATGGTAGATATAGCAAACTAGTAAGTGGTGTTTATAAACCTTTTTTTCTAACTGGTTATTATATGGGGGCTATGACATACTGTGGATGGTTGCGAAAATGATGCTTTGACACAAACCAATTTGAAAACTTGAGGAGTTTGACTTATCAGAGAAATATCTGAATTTAAGCAGAGCGGTCTGCACTGCATACTCCCAGTTGACCAATGGACAGTTGTAGTTTCCACCGCCATAGAGGTCTTTTTGCCTCTGTTGTTTCATGAAATAGGTCAATGCAGGTAAATCATTATAAATGCCAAATCAGTTTTTCTTCCCACCAGAACGTTGTTGGCTTTGGCCACATTTTCAACATTCTGTTTCTAGGGAATTGTTGCTGGAACCCTGATGATTCTGAATTCCTGGGGTTCCTATTTTCTGTCAAACAAATCCCTTGAATCAAGATATTATACATGATAATATATGGATGATGGAGGTATACTATAGATCATGGAGACATATATTGATATAATATGGATAAGATGGGATTATCTCCATTAAATCGATAACTTCTTAAAAATTGTGATATCCCCATTTGTAGGTCTGATTTTCTTAGGTTCTATCTCCGGGTCCCTGGTGATTTACCCTCTGGTAATTTAACATAGCTATTGAACATGGCCATTTATAGTGGATTTTCCCATTAAAAATGGTGATTTTCCATAGTTATGTTAAATTACCAGAGGGTATGGGTTCGGCCCCTGTGGCCTCAGGTCACATGTCGTCGAAGTTTGTTTGACCCCAATGAGGGCAGACCCATGAAGGCGATGACCATGGCGATGATGATGGGTCATGGCCACGGCTCGTTGATTTACCCTCGGGTTATTTAACATAGCCATGAAAAATCACCATTTTTAATAGGTAAACCATCTAAATCTATAAATGGGCCATTTTCCATAGCCACGTTAGTTTATCAGCGGGTATATATGTCAATGAGAAATTCCATGAACCTGCTGTTTTGGAAGTCAATCTTGGTTGGTTACTTTAAGACTTAGTGACTTATTGTTTCTTGTCGGGAAGGGGGATAGGTACTTTCTGCAGCTGCAAAGCAGAGCGTAATCTCTTCGCAAGGTATCTAAAATTAGCCATGATGGCATATATCTAGTGAAGAGGCAAGCCATGATGCACAGGAACGCAGTTTTACCATGATCTTAGAATGTTGAAGAAACAAAACTGGCGACACTCCAGATGCAACAACACCCTTTAAGGTCAATTCAAGCAGCAAAAATGGTTCCCACGGGCGCCCAGGGTGGTTTTTCCATTGGTTTTGCCCCTGCATTTGGGGCTGAGGATTTTTGTTGAATGGTCCCCTTCAGCAATTCCGTCACAACTGAAACAGGCCAGACATGACCGGCACGTCAACCATTCCGAGAACGACCCTTTGGCGCAGAAAGAGCCACTTGGGGCAAGAAGACCGTCCGCTGAGGTAGTGAGAACTGGGGACAGCTGTGGATGTGTATGGTATTCCATAATCATACATATGTATAGTAATATATCTATATAGTGTTTATATTATATATACTGTATATGATAATGATATATATATATATATATAAACCTACAATATCACAAATTGGTGGTTAACCTCCAAATATGCTGAGTTAACCATTTGAAAGTGGATTTGAGCATGACAGATGTAGCGACCAAAGCTGCAAGACTGACATGCCAAGATGGCGTGGGTTATTGACCCCTAGTCGAGGAGATCCTGTGATCCATGGACCCATCTGAGATCTTGGGTCATTGAATGCCGTTGATCTCTCAATTGCTTAAGGGTCCTGATATCTGTCAAGAGCCATGACTTTCCACCTGGCAACAGGGGTAGGGGGTGTGAAAACCACGTGTCCTACATGTCCTTTTCAGAAAAGGCAAAACAGCAGCTTTTGGTGTTACATTCGCGATGGCCCATTTGAAAAAGACCATGATAGATGAGGTGTGGGAAACCCGGAAACCCTGTCAAAGATACATCCGCTGTCTTACAGCCGATCGCAATTTCCTGGAAAGCCACATGGCCACATCTTTCCAAGCCGTTCTTTGGGATTCCCCAATTCAGCGGCAGACGGTTAGGATATGCCGGCAACAGATGCACTATCGTCTTACAGGGATCTCTCCATCCTAGTAGTATTTGAAGCTTTTGTTTCTTACCCGGTTAGGATTCTTGGAGCAAAACTTGGGATTTCACGACATGAGAACTCATCATCATCATCATCATTATCATCATCATCGTCATCATCATCATCATCATCAGCATCAGCATCAGCATCATATATATATATATTACATACTTCAAGTCTCTTCAAGTACTTAACGCTAGTGTTGAACTTGAGAGACATGATGATCCCCCCCCAAAAAAAAGGCACTTGGCTTTTGCGGCCCGAGGCGCCAGTCCGATCCGCACTCCCACGCTGTGATCTTGGATCCATTTTTTGGCCGCTCAGCAATGCCTAGGGCGTGAAGGGCATGATGAGATAGTGAATGATATGCAATAGTTGTACAATATTATGCTAGCTATAATGGTTGATATATAATAATTATGATAATTACAATAGTTGATATGATGTAGCAAAAATATAACTAATGGTTAATGAATGTTCATGAGAGTTATTTCTTATTTCTAGTGATATACATAAGAAACAATGTCGATGTGAAAGACCATAAAAGTGATATTAGTATCATGATACTCGAGTCAGCAGATGATTGTCAGCCAATGATTGCAATGATTGCAACCAGGAACGTATTATCCCAGCTACTTAAAGATCATGCAGTTCTAGTAATGATTGGATATATAGCTCATACCCTCTGGTAAACTAACATAGCTATTGAAAATGACCATTTATAGTGGATTTTCCCATTGAAAATGGTGATTTTCTATAGCTATGTTAAATTACCAGAGGGTAGTTATATATGAGGATTAATGTGGGAAACCCAATGCTAAACCTTTTATAGCACCCATTTGTGGCGATTTGGTGATAGCGGATGCCCATTGTGCTGGACTCCTTGCTGCAGTGTCCAGACCATGGGAGAGTTCCCATGGGATCCTGGTTACTACAGATTCAAGTGTATCTCAGGCAGATCGCAGCAGAGATTTGGTGAAATCAGATGCGCAGACAAAATGCACAAAATGCACAAAATGAGAATGACAACACTGCCTCTCACTTTGTCTCACTTCGTCTTGATGTAAACGCTTGAAATGTCGTTGGAAGTCTCTTGCCGAGTTGGATCGACATGTGGGTTGCGACGGGATTTAACGAAGAATCATACGGCCTTGGTATCCTTTTCTGGCCATTTGGGGATCAGTGGAGCTGCGCAGTTGCGCCAAAAATCCTCGCTTCGTCGGTAGCAAGGTCTTCCAAAAGAGACGAGTTTCAGGTCTTGGAATCCGTGAATAGAAATAGAATGATATATACCATCTGGTTATTTAACATAGCCATTTGAAAATCACCATTTCTAAGTTCGGTAAACCATCTATAAATGAGCCATCTATACCATGGCTATGTTAAATAACCAGAGGGTAATATATATATATACACATTTTTTTTTTGGAACAAAAAGAAGGACCCTAATTACCCATTTGTTGGTTTGTTCCATTCCCTATTTTTACCAGAAATGGGACATCAACGATCTTCAATCGGATGTTTAAACTGCCACCAATGTCTTTGGTGGTCAAACAGATGGCTTGGCCTGTGAAAACTATCTGTTGCTGGCCCATAGCAATCCATAGCATATATGCACAACCTATTTACTAGACTTTGGGCACTGTTTGGGCTACATGCAACAAGATTTGGCAGTTCTGAGGTCGAATTGCCTATGTACCTGACTTAGGCGGCTGCGAGTCTGGGCATTTCGGGCATGGCTCATTTCCCCCATTTTTGGGATGATTTCATACTGAAGAATGAGCAACATCAACCGCCGGGGAGACAAGATTGTGTGCAAATCCTCATCATTGTGCCATATTGTAACATTACGTGCCATGGTCCCCACAAAAATAAGGGATGGTCATCCCCCCATTGATGAGGTTACCCATTAAAAGGTTTCCCCAATGTTGGTAGGATGAGCATAACCCATGTACCACCATAAAACTTGACCATAGCACATATCTTGCCTAGCCAGCTTTGTCCCGCAATTGATTTTCCTCAGAATAGTATCATCTCAGTCCAGCCCCTAGCACCCTGTCTGTAGTATTCTTAGTTGTGCACATCAAAAATGGGGGTGCCCACAAATGATCAGGGGTGGAGTATGCCCTTGAATGGGAAACTGAGTTACCCTCTGGTAATGTCAAAATAGCTATTGAACACGGCCATAGAAATAGTGGATTTTCCCATGAACAATGGTGGATCTTTCCATAGTTTTGTTAAATTACCAGAGGGTATCTGATGATAAAGCAACAAGATCAGCTGTTCTGACGGACCGACGGACGCCAGGCATGGATTTGATTCGACAATTTCACTATGACAACGAGGCTCGTCACTGGCCCACTGGAGCGGTTTTTGCTGTAGAACCTGGCCGACACCTGATCTGATTTGTTCAAAGTAAATTGTACATATGGTCACAGATTGTTTCACATACATTTTGTTTTTGAAAAGCAATGTCTCAGTTTATTAATGTGTAAATGTTTCAAGTATGTAATGTGTTTATCGTAGGTCAACACATGGTGAACATCTCCTAGGTAAAAGCGCCCTCCCCATTGGGTTACAAGGCTAATGAAAGAACATAGGAACCCACTAGCCAAGCTTACATATATATATAATTATACATATTATATACATACATGCTATAATTCATAGTAAACCCAAGCGAGAAAAGAATAGTTATCAGCCAACTTCGTGATCTTTGTACTTTGACTAACTTACCAAATGTTGATTCGTTCATGTCCATTAATAATTCCTATATATATGCCATTCATATACCATTGTAATGCCATAAACATATCCTGAATTAATCCACAGAATTGATCGATACTCCCTTCAAAAACGATAGAAGACCTTTATTATCCCATTCATCTACCATAGAAACATATAGAAACCCATGGGACTGGTGAATTGGAAACCCATGGGACTGGTGAATGTCCCATATATATTTTTTACTTAAAAAAAAACGGCGCGCGCCTCCGTTGGCGTTTTATCCAGGAGGGCACTCTGTCAGCTCGCGGCACCATGTCTTCTGGCCCTCCAGGTGCGTAAACATATTTTTTTTGCATGGAAGTACCAGGAGATGTGTGGTACCCTCTGGTAAACTAACAGTTTGCTATGGAAAGATCCACCATTTTTAATGGGTAAATCCACTATAAATCACCATGCTATCAATAGCTATGTAACAAATTACCAAAGGGTAATGTTGGGGTAAATACCGATTCTAGTGGTGGTTTCAAGTATGTGGTAAATTGTCATGTGTTGTCGCAAAATACTGTTTGAGATTATGATCGACGTTTTCACTGATTTTTTCGTTTTTAATTTTTGGATGGCTTGGTTAACCACCAGTCAACCTTGGTTTTACGCTTCATGTTGTGGTTTTTTGGTGTATCACAACAGAGATTTTTGTGTTGACTCAAGCCATATAGAAAAAGCCTCCAGAATTGATACGGTGTATGAAATTATGGGGTGTAGTGTGTAATTGGATGTAATTGGTACATGATTTTTTTTTGTGGTAAATGTGGACACAACTGTTGCGATAGTGCGCAGCTTGGGCCCAAGTCCACAAAGCGTGGTTCATCAGCTGGTTCTTATGGCTAAGAAAGTGTGGAATGAGCAGAGCACAGGGAGCCGACTTGTTTCTGGCTTTCTCACTGCCTTACCCATTACATTGATTCCTGGACTGCTGAGTCGGTTCGAGTTTCTTTTCTGCTGGAATGATTGGAATGATCCACTATGAGTTTGAGATAGTTTGAGTGGTTTTTGATGTTCACGGTCTGTTTGAGTGTTGTTCTCTCTAAGTGGGACGTTTCAGACATTTTTGGGGAGGCAGGGGAGACTGGTTCCTGTTTTGAGTGTGCACCTCGGGAGCAAATCTACCTTGAGGGGACACCCCTCGCCCTATAGTGGATAAAGTCATAATGAATCATCATAAACAATTGCTCAAGATGTTGGTTATACTGTTCATTGGTTCAAGATGTTGCTTATCATTTGTTAAATACGTTTAAATACTTCATAAGCAGTTGTTGTTGGTTCAGATTCGCCCTGAACAAGCATCCAAACACTCTCTCGGCTGGGCTCAGCATCGGTATCCGGGAAAGCTCCAAGGATTAGCTTGGCTTCTTGTGTGTCCTATGCACACTTGATGGAGCCCATAGGCATCGGAGGAAAGACTCCTCCTTTGTCGTTAGCATTGCTTAGTTTCTTGGCAATTAGAGTCATTAGAGTGCTACTTTCGGCCAAGATAAAGCCGGTTGCTGCTTTGGAACATGTTTTATTTTCCCCAATAGTTGGGATGATGATCCAATCTGACGAACTCCATCATTTTTCAGGGGGGTTGGTTGAAACCACCAATAAACGCTATTGTCCTTGTCGCTTCATAGATCCATTTTATGAGGAAAGCAAGGTTTAAAGAACAATGGGATGGACCGGGATTCCTGTTGGCAGCTGAGCCACTGATCAACCATTCGGGCAAAAACGGGGTCAATCCGGTCAATCCGCTGATTTTTGATCAACCAGATCAACATAGATGAACTAGATCTCTCTGGGTTAACATTCCCCAGTTTTATTTTGAAGAAATCTACAAGATGGCGCCCCCAAGATAGCTAAGTTGGTTTATAACTCCAATAACTATGCTTTATAGGCTAGGTGATATATCTTTGTTCTAACAGTCCAAAGACTCAGGTTCTGCCAGCATCTTTTCAGCTGGATTTGGGAATTTCATCCACAACGTGCCTTGTCCCACATGAAGCCACCAGCAGGGCCACCAGCAGAGTCCGACATGTCTTTAAGATTCATGGAGATTCTGGTGAAAATATGTGAACATTGAATGACATTGGTACTCGTATCTTATCACTTGCTATTTTTTAGATTCCATAAGGGCCTTCAGGGCCTTCATTTGAAGAGTTTGGCTTCCACTTCCGGTGAAGAATTCCGATCACCGAGGTGATGTCGCATTGTCAATACCTCGTCACCTGCCCGGACATCACGTTCACCCTTTTCATGTGCCCTGGTCGAAGTGCAGGATGACGACCATCCTGACATCGCTGCACATGGCATAGGAAGATGGGCCGTTGTTTCCGTTTTGCAATTGTCCCACAAGAAAAAAGGTTATGATTTCACGATGTTTCACGATGGTCATACAAGACAGCCATTTTTTTGCCCTCACTTCCAGTCGCAGCTTTGTGTTAGACTGGACTCAATCAATTGCAAGTCTGAAGTTTTGAACATTGCATTTTCCATAATATATGGGATGTCATCCTTCCCATTCACGAACTCATATTTTTCAAGATGGTTATTGCACCACCAACCAGGCATGGTCGTGCAAAATGGTCTGTTTTCTTTGGACAAGCCACGATTTAGATTGAGAGATCATGTCGCTTCATCCATTGAATGCGCTGAAACGGTATGGTTACGGTACTCGGAGCTGGGTACCCGGAGCTGGTTTACTCAGATTTCAGACTCCAAAACGCTCCAAAACCGGGAAATCCAGCATGCTTTTTCATGTTTAAACACATACCTTACCAGGACCTAGGACATCCTAGGACCTGGTCTCCCGAATTTTCGGGCTTCGTATGGCCATCCTAGGTCAACCTCATCAACGTCCTGGTATTTCCATGTTCCATCTCCTGTTTCTGGCAAGAGAACTGATTGTGGCACAGTAAACCCGAGGATAAACATGGATAAACATCATCAACATGCATTTTTAGATGGGTAGCAATATAGCCATGCAGCCATCCCAAATGGTCGGTTTATTCATGTCGGTTGATGGTCGCCCCTTTCATCCCACTGCTGAGCCTTCGAAAGTGGCAGGCAGGCGGGGCAGATCTCAGTGTATCATCAGTTTAAAGGAGCCGGGGAGAGAGCCGGGGGTGGCGTTGAAGCCATGTCAGGTTGAGGTTCTAGTTGGGTCTGGTTGGTGGCGAATTGAATTGATCTATAATGATATATATATATATATATAATATATATATATAATAAATATATATATATATATATATACATATATAATATAATATAATATAATATAATATAATATGATATAATACAATATAATATAATATAATATAATATAATATAATATAATATTATATAATACAATATAATATAATATAATATATAATATAATATAATATAATATATAATATAATACAATATAATATAATATAATATAATATAATGTAATATAATATAATATAATATAATATAATATAATATATATAATGTATGTATATATATATATATATATATATTGATCTATATGAATGATACTGACGGATTCCTGATGATTCAAATCGCGTGCAGGTTCACTTTTCAGCGGTTTTGAACATATTCACTTGGGTCATATGGTGTACCCATGGATTTCCTCTACCCAAATGTTTTTTTCAGAAGTTTGAGTTTGACACTTACTTGCAAGATCTATGCCAAGTTATTTTTCCCACCCAGAGTTTTTATTGGTCGCGGTGTCCCGCAGAACATCACCGGTTATCACCAGACCTGCTAGAGCCAACTGCGACCTTTGCATTGCGTTTGAACGCCTTGCTCTTGGGGTTCCTTGGCTGGATGGGGAGTCAAAAAATGGTGGGTTGGGTTTGACCAAAGATGGGGGAAGATGTAGTCCCAAAATGGCAAGTTTCATTGGGAAATGACGATAAACTATGGGATTTGGTCCCCCTTGGAGTTTCCTCTACAACATGGTACTTGTTAACCCCCCAAAACAGCTACCATTTTGGCATCGATTTTTGGTGAGGCTCGTGTGTTCACACTGTCATGCACCACCATTCTATAGAGGCTTCATCTGGATTGTTTGAATCTGACACGAGTTCCATTCTATAGAGATGTTTGTTTAGTACTTGGTGGTTCATCCCACGGCTCGTAAGTGGGTTATAACCCCAGTTATAAGTGGATTTACCCTACTTATCCCATTTATAACTGGGGTTATAACCCACTTACTAAGTGGGATGAGCCACCAAGTAGAGATGTTGGTTTAGTAAGATGTAACAGTTTTAGGCTTGGGCATGACAATTCTATAGACTTGAATGTGCCTTCTATTCAGACCTGGGTCAGATTCTATTCAGACCTTAAGGGTTACCAACGCTGCCCACACCTTCAAAGGGAATGGGATTTCGAGGTACCATGACATGAAACATTTGGGTCGAGATACCTCCAAAAACTCCAAAGAGTCACGACTCACACTCGGTTGTCACTGCTGGTGCCTTTCACAGCTCTCTTGGAAATCATCCCCTGTGGGTATGGAACATTATGGAACAATGCCAAATAGGACCAACATGGACCAACATTTTGTTGATGAACATACCAAGCAAATACTGTATGTTCACAAAAAGGCCATCATGGCACGAGGGTTTTCACCATTCTGTTTTGTTCATCGACACTGGAAAACAATCGGTGGGTTTTGTTGGTCAGCTTCAAAAATCCCACACGTTTCACAGGTGGAGAGACTCACTTGGCCACAGGCCAAAGCTAAAGACCAGGTTCAGCTCAGACTATTTATATTATAGGTTCCATATGGTTCCATGCTTGAAGTTTAAGGATGGTAGCAGTATGAGCGCTTACATTTCTACCCAATGCAAGAGAGAGAGAGAGAGAGAGAGAGAGAGAGGGGGAGAGGAGAGTAGAAAAACTTGCCCAAGATGAAAACACCAAAGGGGTAAAGGGGTATTTGTTTCCAGCACCAGGTCTGTTGGCAACGGCACTTCTTAAAGAAGTGATCCACTAAGGCTCCTGTTCTGGGTGCTCGGAAAGCTTCATGTCATGGCTGCGCTGCGTTGCTGGGCTCAGCATGGCTCAGCTGGCTGGGATTTAGCTATCTATCTTTCCCCATGATAAATGATGATGGATTTATACACCCCCTAAATTTAACATGGGAGATCATGGACCCCAGAAGTGGCCCTAGCCAATACTTTCAGATTCCAGGTTTTTTCTTGGGTGTAAATGATGCAAGTTGGTGTGGTCAAACATATATTAAACCTCCAAGTTTGCTGATGAGAAGATTTTGATCCACTTTGTGTGCCCAGATTTTGACCGGGACCCCCGTTGAGGACTGGGTTTTAGGTGATGTCCATACCTGGTTTTCATAACATGTCCATGTTTTTTTGCTGCAAAAACAAAAATACGCCAGTTCTTTTTGGTGAGCCCAGAATTTGTTGATTACCATGATTACCCGTTCTGGCAACATAGATGTATTTCACAGCCTTGCAGTACTACGTAGATCTTTTTCCAGGTGGAAACCCCATGGGTAGAACCCACCTGGATCATCCCATGTCGCTGCCAGGTTATCTCCCCTATCCGGTGGTGGCTGGTTTCCTAGCGATGATCGGAGCAGCGGTCATCAAGGGAGCCTTTAAGATCTTGTTGGCTGACAAGCAGGGGGAATCAGAGCGACCTGGCGATGAAAATCACTTGGAAGTCAATATTTTTCATATATCATGTGGTAAACCCAATAATTAACACACCTACAATTTTGGGGATGGTTTATACCACTTATAATATAAAAGAATGATTTTGGGGATGGTTTACAATTAGGTTTACCACATTACTCACTATCAACCCAACAGTTAACCGAGGACACAGTTATACTTTTGCACCAGCATAGACCAACTTTGCTAACGTAGCGCCTCCAGGTTGTGCACCCTGGTTATGTATTGTTGGTATGACCCCGCCTAACTACAGTTATTTCAAATTATTCAAATTATTTTATACATGTTTATACCATAAACCCAACAGTTCACCTAGTGATTCCAACCCACTACAGGCTACCACCGTGGGAAAGGTCAACGAACAGTGGGTTCGTGGGTTCATTGGGTTGTTTTTTTTGAGGTGTTGGTCGAAAGATTTTTATATACGTAGGATACCTCAAAACGGCAATTTTGTTGGGGAAAGTAAGGAAGGTTTGGAATACTCATAAATGATACAAAACCATAGTAATAGTTATGTAATAGTAATTATGGCCCTCATTGTATCAATATAGCCATTATACCAGCTTTATTGGGCTTCACCAGGGGTACAGTGTTTTGACCCATCCCCATCTATCTATCTATCTATCTGTCTGTCTGTCTATCTATCTATCTATCTATCTATATCCCCAACCACCGAGATCACATTGTTGCTTGGCAGGTATGTGGCAGTCATCATCTCCGTGTTCTTTGCTCTCTGCGTGTTGGGCTTGAAACTCAAGGGGATTCGAACCAGCCTCAGCGCACCCATCTTGATCGTCTCGCAGCTCGGTGCGGGTTCACCTGAGTTCACCGCGTTTGGATTGGGATGATGTTTGATTTGGGTATGGGTCAATACCTATAGATACATTTTTAGTGGGATGAAACATCCGTTTACCAGCTATTTTGGGGTTCACTAGGTACCAGGGTTTTGACCCATCCCCACTTATGTGTGGGGAAGTCCCTAAGTTTGGTGCTGCCCCCCCCCCTGTTATGTTAAACCCGGACAAGTTCGATATGTCTACCAGAAACCATAGTTCTGGGTAAATTATAACGACCTCACTGCGACCTCACTGGAATCATGGTTAAGGGAAATCATCCCCTTTTATGGCCAAAAAAATCAGGTTCGTGAAATATCACAATTTACCCAGAATGATGTAATTCAGAGTATTCTCCCAGATTTGTGCATGGTCCAACGCTGAAAATGACGCCCCCAGGTGGGTTGGGAACCAACTCAGCTTACCTCCAAGTCCTCTTCCAAATGGTCGAGTTTGACATTGGAAGCAGCTTATTAGAGGGGATGTACCCAATAGAAACAGTGATTCAATGGTATATATATATAATATATATATATATATTGTTGTTTTGCCAACTTGAGCCATGATTCACTGTCCATCATGTCCATTCCATTTCGCCGGCCTCATTGGACACCTTCCAGTGGTGGGAGGGTTGAGGATATTGAGCCATCAGCAAGGACAAAG
>Ga0126342_10004692_pt1 | contig 23480 bp, 16 predicted proteins | sample Cyp1metagenome_FD_92528 | JGI IMG/M metagenome (GOLD analysis project Ga0126342, IMG submission 92528) | Coral microbial communities from Lord Howe Island, Old Settlement Bay, Australia - Cyphastrea 1 metagenome | ecosystem: Host-associated > Invertebrates > Cnidaria > Coral ...
TGGAACGTGCTGGTCGGCCATGACCAGTAGTCGCTGCACCTTCAGGTCGTGCCTCATCGCTGCCATGCGAAGAAGGAGGCACAGGCAAATCCATCGCTCTATCAGGTCACCTAAGTAACCGCGAATGCCCAGGATTATCCCGGGCTCCGCTATCACTACAAATCGCAAGTGGCAGCTGAGCCTTTTCTCAACTGCTCAGGCGTACATTCCCCTATACGCTAAGGGCCTTGAGCCCATGTCCGCTGGGCGATCGGCCAGCTAGTTATAGCCTTCAAATAGGTAGGAATATTTTGTTCAATTAATGGTGTGTGAAAAGTACACTTCTTCAATATAATATATTTAAAATTATTTTAAATAAAAAACAAAAATTATTATATATATTTTTTAAAATATTATAAATATATATTATTATTTAAATATTTATTTATGTTATATAATTAGGATTTTTTTTCATATATATATTTTTTTATTTCTATTTTTATATAACATATTAATAATTATATAATTATTTTTTTAATATATTTTATATAATATAATATTAATTAATTATATTATATTAATTATATAACAAATATAATTATTATTACAATTTTAATATTACATTATATTATTATAATTTTAGCACTATATTACAGAATATTATACTAATCTACCCTACACTAATTACACTACATTACAACTACAACTACAACTACACCACATTACATCCAGCAGTTACGGGTAAGGTGACCACTGCAACCATTACAACCACTCCAAAAAAAACACAATTCCAACCACCTTTCGTCCATCAGTGGATTCGCGCTGCCATCCATGCATCACAACAACTCACCTCTCCTATAGTGTCCTATCCTTGAAACTTCCGCCACCGCCTTGTGCGGTACTATTGGTAAAAAATAATATATATATATATAATTTTATATACAATAATATATATATATATGTACATATTATACAAATATCAATAAATTATTTAATTGAAATATATCTTATAAATATATGATATAATATATGATAATATGATATAATATGTAGCTATATTCATTATTTTTACATTAAGATTATAAGTAAGATTATATGGTTCATCATTTTTTGCCTCTTGTTTGGTGGCTTTAGCAAGCGAAATTGATATTGTTGTCAAGTACGTGTTTGTTGCTCATTGGTATTGGCATTGAAGGCATATGAAGGAATGCAGGAGGTTCCATGTTTTTGATGTGCAAGGCGAAACAAACCACACTTGACATTGCCCCAGCTGCCGCAATGAAAGTCCCTCGACCTTCCGCATACCAAAGACATGCTGCTGTTGTCTAGGAGGAAATGGACATGCGGATAATGTCACCCACCCCAATGGACATTGCAATATCTGTTCCTAGTACGGCCAGAATTTCTAAGCAGCTCAACTCCTCTGCAAAAGTCATTGAACGTAGATGAATCAACAAGAACTATTGTCTCGAGGGCCGTTCATTTGTGGTGTGCACTGTTCATTGGAAAAAAGAACTCCTCCAACCATCATGGTTGAAGGATTTGGAAGCTCACACTGCAGTGGGAGATCATTCAGGCGACGGCTAATCTTACTGTGGAATCCAGGAGGCTTTTCCGCATCTTGTAGCTGTCTGCAGGGCTAACCTTAGGTACGCCTGACACTAAATTAGCTCCTTTGGGTGAAATATGACATATCCAGATATCCATGTCAATATCTTTCCATTCAATCATATTCAATCATCATGGCCAACAAAGTAATCCTTTCACCAACTACGTACTAACCATCTACCAACCATGTACCAAGGTTTACCCAGTTCATTCAAGCTCATTCCATAGATCGCTGAGCGAAAACTCCCACGGGTGCAGGGGCAGGCCGCTCCTATACGACGGCCATTGACGGGCGTGTGTTGATGATTCTGGGTGTGACCCAAACCAGAGGGCAACATTTAGGGCATGTGCGAGGTTCAACCATGTATACAGTATACATCAGTATACTGTATACAAAATTATACAAATCATTTGGGGAATGGTCTTGGGGGAAAAATCAATCTGTTGCTGAGGAACATGTTTGATAAAAGATATTACCTGCTGCTAAACCCTAAAAAGCCCTGAAAGACAAGCAGCAACTTCACGAAAGTCTGCGCGTATCAATCAAGGTGTTTGAGCCAACCAGAAATATGGCTTTCAAACACACCCAGTCGGGTCCCAGAGTCGCTGTATCTTTCCCGTGGCTGTCCATGGCAGGTTGAGCCATCAAAGGATCACCACGCCGCAAAGTGCAGCCACAATGGGACCTTCTCTTCAGACGTCTCCCTCAAATCTCAGGTTTTTATCCCTTCCAAGTTTGAGACTCTGGAGAATTACGTCAAACGAAAACAGGATGGAAACTCAATGGAACTCAAGTTTACTGAAACTACACAGGCCTGGAAGTTGAGGCCAGCCAAGAGGTACTGAGATTCACTTCTTGGGCCTAGTGACTAGTCTCCTGAGTGTTGTGAGTGTTGTGAGTAGGCCCTGATTGTCAATGCGCTTCGCAAGTAGGAGACATGGCCATGGGGTAGTCAAAACCCAAGGACCAAGGAATCCCCTGGCGGACATCAGTTAGTCGCTGGTAGTCAATGGTTTTTTCATCCATGGCCACTCAGGCTATGGATGTGTGTAGCTGATACGAGAATGGAAATAGAAATATATAGAAATATTATATCAAATGTCTGGACTGGTACACCCGTGAAAACTGCCATCGAACCCTGATTTCCTGCCATTTCAATGAGGAAAATCATCTGCCTTCACCCTTAACTTGGGGGTTTTGACTTTGGAAATCCTATAGAAATCCCATCGAAATCTTGTAAACATGGCCAAACTTAGGCACCCTACTCACCCTACGTTTTGTTTGGCAACTGTTTTAGTGTACTTCCACAGCAAAAGATCGACGCCCCGAAATCAGATCGCGGACGCCCCGAAATGCCCAGTGCAGCACTTCACGCTCCGCAAAACATCGAAGCCAGGCCGCAGGCTGGGAACAGGACCCGAAGGGGGAGATGACTGAAGTCCGCAATTAAAACCCTGGGTAACTTAGGGATTTAACTTATACATTTAGGGGGAAGTTAACTTCATGACCACAAAAATTGGATTTTTTAGCACTGGTCACTTGTTTGCCAACACAATATGGGAGTTTAAACCACACAAAAAACTGTGGGGCCAGAACAGTGCAGCAGGACAAGTTGTCAGTACTTATGAGGAGATCCCAAAACCCGTTTTGCTAGTACTTTGCACATTTAGCAAGCCAGATTCTGTATACATAATGAGCAACGGACCACAGCATTGGAGGGTCCGCCAAGATGAGGCATGTACCACATAGAATGGTCAGCACTTACCATCATTAGTAACTGGGGGAAGTTGATTGCTATTGTTACCCGGTTTATGTCTTTAAACAAACTCTCAAGGGACGACAATTCCGGACAATTCCAGCATCTTCCAAACAGATTTTGCCACTCCGGCAGCCTCAGCGTTTGCAATGAAACTCGATTGATCATTCCTATATCATTCCTCAATCCCCAAATGTCATGACTTTTCTTTGGTTTCCTACGGTTTCCCCAGAAACGCGTCCTGTGCCGAAACGGCAAAGTGTGCTCTGGCAGCTGCCTCCGCGAGTGGACCCTGACCTTGGAGCCATGGAGCCATGGCGTCCCGGTCGCGCCATCCCCGGGCTTCGGATGGCCGGGTCAGGATGGGTCAGGTGCCAAATTTCACCCCGTCCCAGCGTCTGATCAATCTCTACAAAGAACAAACGAAATATGCAGAGACAGAGAGACTCATTGAGGTGTATTGACAGAGATTCCTGATTGCTCTTGTCTTAATTTGTGAACGGCATGAGTTTTGAGCTTCTTATTTGAGCTTCTTAGTGTAATTACGGATGATAGCATCACACCACTTGGGAAGTTTCAGACATTGTGATCTAGAATTGACACCAAACCATTTGAGAACCAACGGAAATCAAGAGTTATGGCACGCCCTGCTAGTTCCTGTCATGGAATTCATGGAGCTTTGCAATGGAAACATGTTGAAACGATGTCTCTGAACGAGTGTATTTTGGAGTCCAGTCACAGTACTACAGCTTTGCCAAAGCGTGGGAACCATGATTTTTGTTGTGTTGCAAATGAGGGTTTCCAGAGTCAGCCAAGGAAGTAAAAATCAACAAGTCACAAGTCACAAGTACCACTTTTCATGGTTCCCACCAAGTGTTTTTCTATATTTTGGCCATTGGCACCAGCGTTTCCCCCAGGATGTGGCCATCGGTGGCAGCACAGCATCGTGCTGGAAAACCTGCGTCAAATTTGTCCGTTTTTTACAGTCTCAACATGTCGAGTCTTAACGTCTTAACATGTCTTAACATGTCTTAAATGTACCGCCTAAATATAAACATACTCAGACAAATTGTTGTGAACCACTAGCGCCTCAAAGAGTGCCTCAAAGGGTGAACCACTAGTCGTCTTCTATAGCTACTGCTACACATCATGTCACATGATCATTGAAGAACCTTGTAGCGCTACTACCAGCTGATGGGTACCCCAAAAATCATCACAACACGATAGTATCACAGGTTAAGCATGGTTCAAAACCACTGTTGGGGTTGATGATTATATGGGATTATACTATATTAATCTATATTATACTACCAAAAATACTGGGGATGATCATAATTCACTATGGGAACTAAGCGCTAAAAAGAACTGTTCAGCACTGGCCACATGGGGCCACCGGGGCTTTCGCTGGTCACGAGATCTGCGTCACTTCAGCCATGCAACATTCAGGGCCTTGCAGCTTCGGGTCGGCAAAATCTGACTTCAGAGTGAAATTCAGGACAACTCTCGACATCGCAACACCATCTTGGATACTGATTAGCGTAGCCGCGCCCTGCCCCGCCCTCACCCCCGTCCCCCTCAAACAATTGGGGGATACATCCTTAACTCCCATTTCTTCCCCATTTCGGTATTACATTTACTATACACAAATTCCCATGTGTTTTTTTTTGTATTACACTTTCTAAGTCATATATGTTTTCCCATTGTTTCGGCATTACCCTCCAGTAAATTAACATGTTGACCCTGATTTTATCACCCATTTTTTCAATGGTTTCACTCGTCTTCCAAGCCCGTTTTCTGCCAGGGGTATTTACTGCCCCCGACCTCGGTGGCTGTAGGTCTCTTTTTAGGATCCACTGTCATGAGGGACGCGATCAGATCCTGCGAACAGCCAGCGAAGTCCCTCCACGAGAAAGGGGGAAATTCACATGTGGTTTGCCATGGACAGTATAGCGCAAAACTACTGGGATATATGATATATGATGATATATCATATATATATATGTATACACTATTATACACTTATATAGCTGTATCACACCTGATATACCTCCTTGTGAAACGAAACATGAATGTAGTACACAATTCATTGGCCTCCAACAAACAGACCAGTGTAGAAAACCCCAGTATCAAGCCGCTCACAAGCATCAAAGCATTTTACCAGTATCACCAGGAACCCCCCGAGAGGCAACGGTATTGCCAGGCGAATCAAAGACACAAAGTTACTGTATATAACCATACATCGGCAAAGACATATACGTCATTATACTATATATTATACTTCCCCGACATGAATTTGTTGTCCATGTTTGGATCATATGGGATTCCTATGGGATTCCTATGGGATTCCTATGGGATTCCTATGGGATTCCTATGGATTGAGGTCACCAGATCTTATGGATCCCAAGCATTCCCAAGCGTCGCTCGCCTTGGGTGGGCGAGGGAGGGAATCCCAGGGCTCACCGGAGAGGTTGTAACTGCCTGTCTTCACCTTCCGCAAGACCTGCCAGATGAGATTGGACCCTGGAGATCCCTGGAGACCTAGCAGCTGAAACTTCATCTGGAGATGTTTATTCACTTAACAAAGTATAGATGGTGGTGAAATCCCCATGAAACAATGATGAAACATCATGTTCTACTACAGATCTAGTTCTGGTTGCCTTTGCGAGAAGATTCTTTGAAAACAGGTACGTCCAGGAAAAGGACAAACATCACATTTTGCAAGGCAAGATAACACACACACAAGGGAAAGTGGCTATATTTCCAGGCTCAAAATTCCTGCATCTCAGTCCCAGAGTCCCAGCCAAACAAATATTGGCCTCGTTGTCCGTTGGAGCATAGAAGGGTGGGGTTGCTGAGAGCATCATGTACACCAACACGCCTGGAGCCGGTGTTGTTCAGCTCAAGTTTCACCCCCAAAAGTCTGGTCTCAAACATAGCAGCTATGCAGCTTTTGTGCAGGAAAAATGGGTAACCATCCCAAAATGGGACTTTTTATCATTTTCGAGCCATTCCCATACCAAACATTAATACAACATATACAAACCACATATTTTATCTGGTTGGTGGTGCAATAACCATGTTGAAAATATGAAAGTCAATGGGAAGGATTATCCCATATATTATGGAAAATAAAAAATGTTTGAAACCACCAACCAGTTATGGTTTTTCACTTTGCCTGGCTGCAAACCCTCTAAGCAGGCCTGCGGACCACATGTCCACCGGCGTGCTATACTTGGTCCCAACCTCCGGAGGGCCCGGTCAATGGCCCAAGATGCCCAAGCTGGATGAAGTTTTCATATCTGGTCATCCCTCTGATCGAAACATCGACCGTTTTCCTTCATGAAAGCTACGCATCGAAGGCTGACCCCTTGACCCCTTTGGAAACCAACAAGAATAGGCTGCAACGTTCCGGATCCATCTGCTCCCGGAGCCAAATCCCAATTTTGGATGGTTAATGCCCCATAAATCCCAATTTCTTCATGCTTAAGGTGCCATTTTTCGTTGGTTCCATCTGAGACCGGGAAACACCCGAAGCCCTTGGGGTCACGGCAACGATCTCAGGCGCCACGGTGTCAGGGGAGCCCAAGCGATCTGTGAGTCCCTGTCCTAATGACGTCTGAAGAAATCTGATTTTTCCAACATCTACCCATATGGGTTTGTCTGAAAATAGTGTACCCCTAAACCCAATGGTTAATGATTATTATCCCTATTAAATGGCTATAATTGGGAATATACCCTATTTTCAGACAAACCCATATGTTTTCCTCAGAACATAGATTTGCTTTTGCTGTTCAATGTAGATGTTTGATAACACATGATTTAGTATTAGATGTTGGAAAATATAACTTGATGTTGGAAAAACATGGAAACAACTGTGTTTAGATGTGTTTAGGGCAAGAATGGGAAAGTTGGTTTTAGATGTTGGAAAACCCTAAAAATGATGTTGGGAAAAACTTAATTTCGGAACCAAAAACTACTGCATGGGGAAAACACCTGTCATCAAGCAAGCACAATCCTTTGTTCTAGATTCTATAGAGTCTATCTGCCTCATTTGGGGGAAAACCACGTCATTTTTTGGATCAAAATCCTTTTGTTTTGATGTTGATTGACTGTTCCATGTCTTTCGAAGGCACCTTGTATGTCTTTAGCAGCATCAACGAATGGTTCGGACAGATCTGTCTTTTCTATGTTTTCTTGCTCCAAAGTCCCACATCTTTCGGTCCTGAATCATGTGCGGCGAAGCCAAAGTCACATAGCTTGAAGATCTCAGCGCACTGGGGCCCACTGGGGTGGGGTTTGGGATGCTGCATGAATCGTCAAATGATCATTGATCGAAATTGGCTAAATCTTGAAAACCTGCCAAAAAGATAGCTATAGTTTCTAGCTCTGGTTCTAGCCTGTTTAGTAGCTCCACACTTTTTATGGCTAGAATTAGCCCATTGACCTACTAAACCCAGGTTTACTTACCCAGTTTTGAAAGCTTGTTGGACCATTTGCAGTGGATTCGGCACAAGCCGACAAGAATCCAAAGCTTGACCAACATAACAACCGCAAAAAAAAAAATGTTTCGACAGGACAAAGAAAGCGCCACTTCATTATTCAGACCTCCCCAGGTCAAGAAAGACCTAATCGGGGTATCTGCTTTCGATCGTAGCAAATCATGATTCATGGTATGCGCCAATGGGAGGCCTCATAATTCATATAGATCCTTGTCCAATTACATCTACAATGTGGTGTCCCCCAGTTCAAACTTGGTTACTTTACAACCACCATAGACTAGTTCGATATATCTAGCATACACCCAACAGGTAAATATGAAGGTTTCAGATGGTTTCATAAGGTTCCCTAAAATTGGGGTGCCCCCAAATCATCCATTTATACATGGATTTTCATGACATAAATAAACCATCCAGCTATTGGGGTACCCCCTTGACTTCGGAAACGTCCAATTTTGAAGGCCGACCCTCACTAGGGCCCAGGCGTTGTCTTCAACCTTGATATCATCATGCTTCAGGAGGATGTTCTCACACTGCGTGGCGTGGCAACGTGGCAACACAACGTGCGGCGAAGTTTCGGGGGATGTTCCCTTCAAGCAATTTTTATTGACGATTCTGTGCAGCACTGTATTTTCCCCGGCAAAAATGGGATCATCTGTCCATCTGTCCCTTCACGATCCCCCAATTTTCTCCCCCATGGCTGATTAAGATCTTCAGATCTCTCACAGCTGATTTGATAAAATCTGATTAGCCGAGCCATGCAGCCATGCCCCTGCCCTACTGACAGCAATAGTTGGGGCAACAACAAGAATTCCAGTGATAGAAATGCCGGTTATTGTGTGTTCCACACACTAAGAACATGGTCCAAGGATGTCCAAAAAAAGGTGGTCGGACTGTCCACTCTGAAGTTGGGCATCTCATTGAAAAATATCAATACTTAACTCCGGAAATTACTCTCATATTCTCATATTGTTCTCATGTGTTTTTTCCCCAACCAAAAGGAACATTTCCAAAGCTCCGCAGCTGCGAGTCGACGTCTCTTTTTCTCCTTTCGGCGGCTCGAGCGCGGCCTCAGACGCTGTCGCTGCAGATCAAATTTGGTGAAGATCACTGAAGCTGCTCCTTATATAGGCCTTATATATGGTAGGTACCTCCATTTTAGGATCCTGAAATTCCCATTGATCCTTCCAAGAAACACTTCCGGAAAATCGGAGTCACAATAAACCGACTGCTACAAACCATAGGGGCACCTGTTCAAAACCACCGAGTGCAGGACTTGCGAGCATTCTCTTTGGCTCCTTCGCCGGCTGATGAGTCAAGAAAATCAAATGGGCGGCATGTCATGTCAACCCACGCTTATCGCAATCATAAGCATGATCAAACATGGCAGGGCTACCAGCTCATCCACGCTGGTACAAAGCTCATGCAAAGTTTTCAAGTACCAGCACTCGCAGTAGTTAAGCTGCAACAGCTTTGAAAGCAGCTGAACTTTCAGTGAATTTGCTTCTCTCCAGTGCCACGTCGTCTAAGACCCTTGCGACGTGCGCTCAGCAATCGCCAGGTCAGGAAGAGCAACAGACCTGAACAAAATCAGCCCCGCCATAAAAGATCTGGAGGTCAGTGCTATCCAAGACATGCTCTGCATCATTTTACACAGCCTATTGGCTGACAGTTGCTTACTGAGTGTTTCTGATTTCTTGCACTTTTTGCTTCCTGACTCTGAAGGTTCAGTAGCGCACCATATTCTATGGGGGAGTGCAGTATCAACCATTGACACCCTCTGCACAAGGTGCCTAAATGCAGTCAAAGATTGAGTAGACGAACGGAACTATGGCTAACCTTAGATATAGCATCCATTAGCATCCCACAAGTCACCTTCCTCTACGAAAAGGACATATGAGATCCTATAACTATCTATAACTCATAACCCCCAACAAGATAGAAAAGGACATCCTGAAGTAGTTAAGTAGTTCTTTTTGTGGGGGCTGAAACCCAGAAACCCATGGCTCTCAGCAACTTTGTCCCACCTGCAGACAGGAAAGCCGCAGCCAAAGCAATGGCAAAACCCGCACCCTGCTGCGACCTCAAAGGTGGAGATTCATCACCAACACCCGGGGGATTCATGGGCTACATATAACATCATATGGCAGTGTGTCAAAACCTTGTACCCCTGGTGAACATCAAAATAGCTGGTAAATGGATGTTCATCCCACTAAAAATGGTATGTATAGGTATTGATCCATAGCCATATAACATCATATATCTACCAAATGCCTTTGATGGGCTCAACTAATTAACAAACATGGGCAGTCAACCAGCAAACATGCGGAATATCAGCAACTTTAGAACGGACGGAAGCTCTATGAGTCTATGACTGTCTATGACTGCCAGGTATCTCAATGGGCCGCACGATCATTGCTGGCTTAAGACTGGGCCTCAGGATAGCCTTGCTGCGACATCGCCAGTGGTAAAACGTCAGTCATAAAGGGCCAGTTAGGGAATCTGCCCCCTAAAGCCATCTAAAACCCAACTACTCCCAGTTGTGGTATTTGTAACCCCACTTATATGTGGCCATCGTTGGGACATAAAAACTCATTGATAGCTTCAATCGATCCCCAAAAAAACTGTCAATGAGGATCATCGTCCCAAATAGATCCAAATAGTGGGAAACAAAAACAAGATATCACACCAACCTTGCATAGCATTAGACATGAATAAACAACAAAACATAAATGAAAAAAACAATACTTTACTGAAATGTATTTAATATATTAGGCATAGCTGATACATCTGACTCGTAGGCTCCCACCACTGAGGACTATTTGCAGCAGCACAACCCGCGGTCTGCTGCTGGGCAGCAATTTCTTTCCAAGGACCTCCACCTGCAGCAAGAACAACGATCCCAAAGTGATAGAAGAGTTGAAAACCTGGTAATTATGGATCTTTCTAACATCCTACAACATCCTGGAAGTACTTAAAACGCAATGTTTTCTTTCGGGAACCCTGTATGTTGAACAATTTCCCAGTGCTGGGAGATAGCTTTGTATCCAGATGATTCTGACATCTCCTGGGAAGCGCCATCAAGCACCGACATGGGCCAGCTTGAAAAACATAGCAACTCCAGGTCACTCTGTTGCCAAATGGTTTGACATCTAACAGCTCATGATATTCCTGGGCCTTTGGCACTATCAGGACCCTTTCCAAAACTGTGGGATACCCCAAGTTATGGCAATTTTTCATAACAAACCAACAAATCCCATGGGTTTCCCATGGGTTTTCCCCGCCTCTGGTCCCACTGCTCCGTCTTCCCGAAGCAGCTCATTCAGAACCTGTGAGGAACCGGAGATATTCCAGGGATTTCGAGACAAAACATGGATTTTTTTGTGGAAAATCCAGGGACATCAGCTAACATCACCACAGAATTTCCCGGATGTTGATTTGAAACAAACATGGCCACCAAAAAATTGGCCAGCACATGTCTGTCCCATGATTGGCTGCTTGGTTTCTTGCTTGTTTGGTACCAACTCATACCAATTCCAATCATTCCAGATATGGTTTGAGGATGTTTGAGGAAAACCTAGAGTCATGGGTTGCACAATTTCCTGGAAAGAGGTGATGTGTAAAAAATGGGTCTAAAAATATGCATCCTTTCCAAATCCTTTGATTTTTAAACGTTACACTGACCAATTTCATGTCTAGTGTATCAGTGTATCACCCCAATATACAAAAATTGATTCTTGCGATTGCCATTTTGGGTCTGAAACCAACAAACCATGACAACGCCATAGATCCCAAGCGACGGAAGTAAGTCGTCACCAAACACTTGGATCATTTCATGACGTTTCTATCTATTTACAATAAATAATATTTACGATCCCCAAATAGAAGGGATGGGGTTTGTTCTCCAAAATGGTCCAAATTCAGCGTTGCGTTCTTTTTGGTTTCCAACTGGGTGTTGGTCATTTCATCCATGTTCATCCATGTTCATCCATTTTCCCTGTTTAAACATGTTCAAACTAGCCTTTTTGGTGATTTTTGGGGTATTCCGATTTCCAACAGCGACTTCTGGACCACCTTGGAGGCCCCTACCTCCAGCTGCTTCTCACTGAAGCGCTGAAGCGAGCCGCTGAAGAGCTGCTGTACACGGGATCTTGGCATCTCCTGCGGATCATTTGAAGGTTTCCATAAATGGTACCCCCCAGTCATCATCCAGCTATAAGCGGGATTTTCCCTTAATCATCCAGCTATTGGGATATCCCCCATGACTATGGAAACCCACATTTATATAACAATGAACAATGCAGGTATTGGGCTATTAGGCATATAAAAATGATTACAAAACAAACAATGAAAGTTGCAAACAAAATATGCTTGCCTTTTATGTTTGATAGAATGACTCCAATTTTCTGTTGGTGAAATAATCCGATATTAAATAAACATACGCCATTTCCTTCCAGGTAGTCATGTTTTCACCCCCTACCTTTTTGTTTGGCAAAAGTTTCACCCCCTACCAGACTGGACCTTGCGGGACTGCAGGTTTGGGACCAGGCTGCTCCTTCCTGTTTTGCACCAAATGAGATCATGGCCAATCTTAGATACGCAAAAAAAAAACTTAGCTGGTGAACGTGGATAATCCCATTGATACCAAAAGACCATCCAGGATTAGTTTTCTACCCATCCAGTCGATTGCACTTCGATGTCTTAGATCCAAACTGGGACGCCGAAAATGAAGCCAAATGAAATTTGGTAATAGTAATAGTATGTAATAGTAGTTAGTAGTAACTATATGGTAAATCTACTACACCATATGTAAGAACTCTACATCTATACTATAATCATGGCAAGTATATATCTATATATTTACACTTATATGTATATACATTATATATATAATATACATATGATACATATATATATATGTAAATTATATATATATAGTTATATATATATAGTTATATATATATAGTTATATAAGATATACCCAAGTAGTCCATGGCTTTTTCACCATTGGCATCGCTCCCATCCGTCACTCCTGCGCACCAAAGAGTTGCGCTTCTTCTTGCCTTGGTGATCACAAAGCCCATGGATGTCTGGATCATATACTGTGAGACTACTTGGATTTAACCATCATTTAACCATCATTTAAGCATCATTTAAGCATCATTTAACCATCACTTAACCATCATTTAGGTATTTATCCAAGTATTATGATGGTTAAATGATAGGTCTGATAGGCATTGAACCATCATTTAACCATCAAGAATTAGGATTTCACCTAACATTGGATGTCTTTGGATATGGACTTGTCGTCGGGGATACCCCTGAAATGATAGCACCAAAGGACCAAAGGTGAAATATGGGGAACACGATGATAGACCATGAAATCTAGGGGTACTCGACAGACAAACCCATTGATGGATACCTGGATATCCTGGATATCCTTCAGATTTTCGGGATATGTTCGGTCATTTTTTGCACTTCAACCTGATCTTGAGCCCGAAGTCTGTGGGTTCCTTCTTTCGATTGGCCACAGACCGAAGCCGACAGATGCAACGAATCCAGCCGGGCCTGATGTTGTGATAACATTTCGCCAACCATGTGTGGAAAAGGTAGTTCTTGGCATCAAACTGCGGACACGAGGAGGCGTGCCATCCATGATGTGGTGGATTTGTGGTCTACGGGATGCTAACCCATCCTGGAAATCCTGTCACAATAGAAACTGGCATGACATGATAACTTTCTCCAGGCAAACATAGGCAAACCATAAACCATGGATAGCTTGTTGTGCTTCTGTCGCCATTTAAGTGGGCGCTTCATGTCCCATAGAAACCACAAAGCTGTCCAGAAGTCGGGCAGTTTCAGCCTCACTGAGATCCCCCAAGCGCATGGTTTCGGCCACCACATGTTCAACCTGCTGGCACCGAAATCAACGGGAGCCCTAAATAGCCAAGCTGGCTTAAAACCTCTTTTTTTACCTCATTCATGTTCCCCAAAAAAGATCAAAAAAGTGTATAAAAGAACACATAATTATTATGTTAAAGGATGTGAAAGGCCATATCTTAGGGGTAAATCCTGCGTTGTGTCGATAGCTGAAGCCCGGCTCTGCATCTTATTTGCTGCTGGAAAAGAAGATCAAAACTGCGAAGGATGTGCAAAGGACCAGTCACTGGTTGATGAGAGTTTCAACCGACAACACGGGGGTTAACAATTCAACATGGTTTAACACATTGGTTTCTTCAAAAAGGATTGGAAATTTGGGCTTCCTACGCATTGGGAGTCCAAAAAAACGTGTGTTAGTAGTGTGACTCTCATTTGCGGATCTTCAGGTGTAGCAAACTGCCAACGACCGCACTGTTTGCAGCGATTCACCTTGGAATTTGTTCTCAACAAATCTGATCATCCGAGGCATGTAAAGTGCACAAGCTGGGCAAGTTGAGATCTTCCAAGGGGTTGAAACTTTGGCCCCAAAGGTAACGTGACTCCTTGCAGCTTCTGATTAAAACGATCTCCAAAGGTCAAGTCTTACAGACCGCTTGGCAAGGTGCAGGCTCTTGTTGAAACTATTCCCGATAGTCAGGCTTTGCAGACTGCTTGGTAAGTTGACTCCTTGCAGTCCTTGATCAAAATGAAAACGGAAGGTCAAGCTCTTCAGACTGCTTGGCAAGCTGACTCCTTCAAGGCTCTGATCAAAAAAATCGTTCAATGTCAAGCTTTGCAAACTGCCTGGCAATGTCACTCCTTCAAGGCTCTCAGTAAAACTTTTCCCGAATGTCAAACTTTGCAGACTGCTGGGGAAGGTAACTTCTTCGAGGCTCTGAATGAAACCAATTCCAAAGGTCAAGCTTTGGAGATTGCTTGGCAAAGCCACTCCTTGCAGGCTCTGATTGAAACTGTACAAAATGTGACGCTTTGCAGACTGCTTGGCAAGGAAACTCCTTCAAGGCTTTGATTGGAACTATTTCCGAAAGTTAAGCTTTGCAGACTGCTTGGAAATTTGGCTCCTGTTAGCCTCTGATTGAACATAATTCCAAAGGCATCCAAAGGCCAAGCTTTGCAGACTGCATGGCAAGATGACTCCATCCAGGCCCTGATTAAAATCAATTCCGAAGATCGATGTTTGAACTGCTCGGTAAGCTGACTCCTTGCAGGCTCTGGTCAAACGATCTCCGAAGGTCAAACTGTTTGGCAAGCTGACTCCTGTCAGCCATTGATTAAAACTGTCTCCGAATGCTACAGTAAGCTCTGCAGACTGCTTGGCAGGGTCACTGACTCTCATTGAAAGCGTCGCCGAAAGTGAAGCTTTTGAGGCTCTGAGGGAGGTGGTACAAATACTCACCATTTGTTGTCCCCCGTACCTGAGTCAGACCCTGCAATGAACATTTTCCCTCAAACACAGGGAAGCTGGAGACGTAGCGCCATGCAGTATAATATCCGTTGGAACATACGTGCATGAAAGGGTCACAGCCTGAAATGCCCTGCTCCTGCAATGTTTGGCTGAGTCTGAGCGGTGAAGCCAGGTGCTGCAAGTCTTGCCCCCTTCAGCGGAAGTTGCTCATGGTTCCCATGTGGACCACTGGCCCAGAGTGGAACCAGTGAGGGTCAAGCCGCAGCCTTCACATGCCTTCACCATGGCAAAGCACCACTTAGAACTGGCTCCACATAGCCACCAGCCATTGCCTCTTTGAGCATCGTGGCAGATGTTTTGTTGGCCCCTTAGGAAGGAACCACATCGTGCATTCAGGTGGAAAGAGAGTTGGCCTCAGGGTATTCTCAGCTCCTTGTCTAATGAGGGAATGGGAACTCAATCTGAGCATTGACTAATTTGGGCCTCACAAAGCTGCTGCAATCTCAGATACTTTGTATTCCTCTGTGTCAAGGAACCTAGAGCCATGGCACGGCGACGATTGATGCCCAGTATCACAGAATCCATTCTACGCAGCAACACCCAAATAGATAGAAGACTTGGGAATCTGTGTTCTGAAGTAAGACATTTCTTGTAGGAAAACTATACCCACCTGCACATAGAGTTTTTAAGAGTTTTTTTGAAGACCATTGGGTAGATTCGAGGAAAAAAAAAGGTAGACAGGCAACTTCAGCGGAGCAATACCAGGCCCTGGAACAATTGCAGCTGCATATTCCAATAGTAACAATCATGGTTTATTCATTTATTCTTTTTAGATCCTTTAGGTTCTATTTCACACAATCCAATTATCCAATTTATATTTAAAAAATGCAGGCATGCGGTCGAAACTGGGAATATATGAAAACATGGTGGTTACATGAACAAATACCAGTCAACTTTTTTTTTTCTCTCTCTCTCTCTCTCTTTCTCTCTTCTAAATCTCGTTGCTGCTTACCCTCTGGATCCCTCTGGTAAACTAACATGGCTATGGAAAATCACAGTCTTTAAGAGGTAAATCAACTATAAATGGGCCATGTTCAATAGCTATGTTAAATTACCAGAGGGTATACCTCATGAGATCTGATGACTCATGATTAGTTATGCCCAGTTTCATCAGTTTCCGTGTTTGGACTTCCCCAATATTCCCTGCACCATTGTTGGTAACCTCTGTAAAGTGCCACTTTGAAGGATTCTGGCTCCCAGTTGTCCCATGCAGTGCTCCCCAACTGATGACAATGGGGGGCCGATATCTTTATCGCCGAAAGGTGACAGAGATCGATCCCGGACGGTGAAACATCTTTAGAACCCAAAAAGACCTCAGTGGCAATGCCAAATGGACCCAAGTATATAACCATCTTGGTACGGAAAAATATTACAGTAATATTACAGTAACTAATGGATTTAGCGGTTCCCTATTCTTAGACATACCCATTTACATCTAGGTGATTCTTAGGCCATCATCCACCGGTGAAATCAGCTCAACTGGCCGCACCTCCTTGGGACGTTTGCCCGTGTGCTGCTTCACCACTTCCATACAGCTCGACCTTGTCGACTCACATAGATCTGGGAAATCACCACTTTTTATAGGTGCCATCTGGGTACCAGGTAAATCATCTATAAATGGGCAATTTCGACATCTATCTTAGTTTACCTCAGGGTTTTTCAGATATCAATTGACAATCATCATTCCATTCAAAAGGTTGAAACCAGATAATTAATTATTAGTAATACAGTAGCCATTCCACTCATAGATATGATATGGTTGAAGAAATAATCAGCATTTCATTGATGTTGTTACCTGGTTGAAACATCTGGAAAATAACACTGATATTTAAAACCACCCTCAACGATCGACCAGAAATATGAGAAAACGGCTGAAGGTCAAGGTCTAATTACACATCCCTGTAGATAGTGGCACAAATCCCAACTTTGCCCCCCCAAGTGGATTTGTCTGAGAAAGGGCACCCCAGAGTTTAATGGCTCATCACCATTTTCTCCATGAAACTCCATGAATCTATATGACACTTACAATTTCAATGAATAATAGTATGCAATAGTATGCAGTATGCAATAGTATGCAGTATGCCACAGACCCAAATAGCGCCTTCCGAGCCTACCCCCCCGAAAAACTCCGACTCATCTATGGCCACCATTTTTCCAGGATCTTCCAGGTGTCTTTTTTTTTTTCGGAAGAACATCTACAAGTCGTTCATCATCACAGCCCACCGGCCGCTCTGCTGGGTCACATCCTCAAACGCTTCTCAAGATGGGTTAGCCCCGCATCAGCGGCATCCAACTCGTCGTCCGAGATCTGGCAGGTTGGGAAGATGGAATTTTGCCAGCTGTGGATCTTTTGGGAACTTCACCAGGTTGATTGTCTCAGTATGTCTCACCCATAGGATCCATGTATGCTATATATGGCAACATTTACCATCAATATACCCCCAATGTTAGCATATATATACCAGCACCATGGATCCTATGGGTCAGTCACTAGAAACTGTCCCTTAAAACGGCGGTGAAAACACCGGGCATCTCAAAGGGAAATGGAGAAATGGAGGTGGGGTGAAATCCATGGGTTGAAGGAAGCAGAACAGCTGGTCAAAGGAACAACCACAAAGACTACTTCTGGGGACAAAGGCTGCCTGAGATCAAAAAACATGAGTATCAGGCTGCCAGTGGAGATCGCAGCCACTTTGTCAGTTTGCTTGTTCCACGCCTTTAAATGGTTGCTCTTGTGGCCAAGAATTGCACCAATATGTTAATAATATCTCAGTATTTATGGATCCAAGATACTTCCCAATTCCTCAGTGATTGTATATTCTATGATCCAAGAATTTTCAAAGATTCCAACAGATTCCAACTGATCCCTTCCCCCTAAAGGTTAAAACCCCGCCAGAAACCATGGTTTAGTAGGCTGTTGAACTACATGCCCATCATATTTCCAATAGTTCCATCATATGTCCAACAATCATCAACAATTTCTGGCTGGTGGTATACCTACCCCTCTGAAAAATATGAAAGCCAGTTGGAACGATGACATTCCCACATAAAAGCCATGTTCCAAACCACCAACCAGATATTATAGAACAGATATACCATATATACATTATATATACCATCCATTATCATCCATTAACCATCCATTAACCATCCATTAACCATCCACCAACCAGATCAACAATTTCTGGGGATCACTGACCAACTATGACCACTCCATGAGTTTCCGCCTCTTCAGGTGTCATGATTCCGAGACGTCGAGACGTCGAGACGTGGTGACATAATGGGGATATGCCTTGCAGAAAATGAACGGTGACATATATTGAAAACCCATGGGTTTTCCCAAGGAAAGTGATCTACAGGTGGATTAATTACAGGACCATTTTGGACCATTTTTCCATGGTTTTTTGGGTGCAGATGCTGTCGTCGGTCGTTACTGCCGTCTCCCATTGAGCTGCAAATGACTCCAGGCGGTACATCCAAGGAAGTCCTGAAAGTGGTTCTAAAGCCTATATGACTGGGGTATATCCCACATATAACTTGGATATTCCATGCGGTTAATACCCATTAACCATCATTTTTCAACTATATGTCCTTATTTTTGACGGTTCAAACCTCTATTTGTGGTAGTCCAGCAAACCATGTACGCCATTTTGCTGCATCTCCCCGTAGCAGGACTCCCTGAGCACGGGCCAGGAGCCAAGGTGAAAGCCAGGGGATCTGGTAACAGACCTGTGAATCGATCAACAAATGCAGCTAGCATGACCAAACTGCGATATTTTTATACCAATAAATGCAAAAAAAAGCGTCTTGGCGTTCTAGTGACATAAGTGTTCCCACTTGCAGTCTCCTTCTTTATTGTTATTACATTCTTTCATCTCCTTGATAAATTGGCAGCTCGGCCGATAAGCTGCTAGGCAAAAAGTTGCGCTTGGAAACCTTTCAGCGACCCGGCGTACCATGCCTAAATGAGTGGATCAGGGTGGGCCTCGGATGAAAGGCAAACACAAGTAAGGGAAGTGCCATGTGGCAACATAATAGGGCCATGCTTCTAACAGTGCGTGTATATCTATTATTATTAATCTATTATATCAATATGGAGGTTTCCTGGAATGGGGGTACCCCTAAATCATCCATCTGAATAGGAATTTTCATCATAAACCAACCAGCTACAGCATTGGGATCCCCATGACTATGGAAACCCTCATATATTTATCTTTCAGCTCTATATCTGATATCTCTGATTCATATCTCTTCCCCCTTATTCCCTTATTCGAAGCTCTGAGGGCCACACTGGTTGGAGGCGCTTTGGTATCCGGAAGCCATGCCTGTGGCATGGCTGCGTTGCAAAGGTGGCGATGTGGAGGAACAAATAGGTAACATAGATATAACAGCTTATATTACAGTATGGAAATGTACATTCAAAATTCATGAATTTGCATCATCATTAAAGGAAGTGCTGGAAATATGACACCAGCTGAACCTACCAGCAGACTTCCTTTTTTTGGTTCATCAAAAATTATCATAAACTATCATCAACTACAAACTTCAAACATGTCTCACCTTGATTGTTGATTTCAACCACTATTTCTTTCACTAATGTTGGGGATCATTGTCCGCACCGCAACCGACAACTGCCAACTGCCTTCTCCACTCGACCGCTTGAATGCATGATCGTCACCTGCTTCGAGTGATGGGCCCTAAAAATCCATGGGCTCCGAAAATGGCAGACCTTAAAATCAGTGGCTTTCGCAGTGAAACATGTCGCATGTTGGATGATTTTGTTGGGGTCACCCAGTTCAGGAAACCCACACCAGCTTTGAGTTGAAACAGGAGACTTACTTGCAAGAACTCTTGGCGATTGCAATGACAACAGCTTGTTAGGACTGCAGTCCGACTTAGACTTGAATTATTGCACCCTCATTTCTTTGGGCCAGCTTTGCATTCCATTTACATTATCTATATGGAGCCATGTTGTTTGAGGCTCATCGCAACCGCAACTGGTGAGGCATAGTTTCACCGAACCGGTGATGCGTGCGACGGGGTAAAAAATCCAATGTCCCACTGTCCCACTCTTTCAACAGACTTGAACATTCACTGCAGTTCAAACCAGGAGCGTTCAAATCCAAGAGGCAACACTAAGCAGTGCCAACAGCTGTTGCAGTCAGCAATTTTCCACAAGTAAAACTCACCAGATTTCAAGTCAGGTCTCCCTATCAAGCAAAAAATCAGCATTTTTGTTCTGTTTCCTTGAGTTTTAAACTGGTCATTCTCCCGGCCATTCTCCCTATCTGATTCTTTCTGCGCCCAGGTCATCCAGTTTTTTTCGGGTTTCTCGCCCATTCCCAAGCAGCTGACCCTGAAGGTTTCTCCTGCGGGGCCATCCTTCATCTGGGCGTCCTGCCATGGGGGTGCCATGGCTGCCATGGCTGGCAGCTAACCCTCTGGTTATGACCAACATAGCCATGGAAAATCCATGATAAATGGAGGTTTATAGCTGGGAACATCATCTATAAATGGGTTAGCTAACCCAAAAAAAGATAGATGTTGGTGAAATTTTCAACCATAAAAAGTGGTAAATTTATGTAAAATTAGCTTTCTATTTCTTTTTGGGGGGTTGAAGAAATCGCGGTTTTTCAGAACAAAAGTCTTTGCCAAAGGCACATTTCGAAACTCCACGCGCTTGCCAGCAGCATCTGCAGGCCGTCGGCGGTTCGTTTTTTGGTTCTGTATGGAAGTCCCAAGACCATCCCCGACCTTTAAAGATCTGTGAGATGTCCATGGTAAAGTTCACATTAATGGTTAATAATGGTTAATAGTGGTTAATAGATGATCATTCCATTATGGATTATAGATGATCATTCAGATCTGTTAATAATGGTTAAATGTGGTTAATAGTGGTTAATCATTATCTGGTTGGTGGATGTTGGTGGTATACCTACCCCTCTGGTAAACGTTTACATAGCTATTGAACATGACAATAGAAATAGTGGATTTTCCCATTGAAAATGGTGGATCTTTCCATAGTTATGTAAACGTTTACCAGAGGGTAGGGTTTCTATCAATGGATACCCCAATAGCTGGATGGTTTTTTCCATGGAAAATCCATCTATAAATGGATGATGACTGGGGGTACCCCCATGACTTTGGAAACCTCCACATCCTGTCCATCAGTTCCGTGAACCTCTGTGATATTCAATGAAGTTCACCCCAAATGTTGTTGTTCCTCTCTTTTTCCCAATCATTTATACAATTTATCATCCGTTCTTATTTGGGATGTTCTATTATAAACCAACCAGCGAGCTTGGGGTACCCCACTTCCAGGAAAGCCCCATATAGTGGACATTCCCATTCTTCCCCAGACCCAGTTCTATGGATCTCCAGGTCACACCGAACTCTGCCAAGTTACCAACATACCACCAGCTGAAGGACTCTGGCGTTGCCTCGCGAGAAATCAACAGCTGGGATCAAGAGAAATTCTGCCACTGGGATGATTACCAACTCAATCATACCAACTCTTCCACTGGCTGGTTGGGAAGTTGGTCATCCAATGCATCACCGGAACTGAACGATTCCTGGAGTCCTCTCATCTATGGGAAAAAGAGATGCTACTGGGATGATCCTCCAATGTCCAGTGCTCCAGTGGAAAAGGGAAAGCACTGACCCCTGTTGGGCTATGGAAATAATTAATCTTTAGGGAATAAAAATCAGATCCTGTTTTAGGAACGATATGGATGAATAATTCAATCAATGTTGATGGGATATCCTGGGAAGTACTGGGAAGTAATGGAGGTGTTTGGGGAAGATGGAATTAAATGGCAATTAATTATATCATGGCGATGTAATAAGATTGCTTGGAAATTGCCAATGGGGACGTAATAAGTTTGTTTGGAAAGTGATGCGGAAACGTTGCACGTGGAAACATCACCAATATGATATGGATTTGTCCGACAACAGCCTGGGTAATGACCCTCCATATGGGTATGGGTCAAAATTAGGTACCCCAATAATTGGATGGTGAATACTAAACTAGACTAACATCTGTGGTCCCCTAGGTCTTCCATTTTGACCCACATCCATATATGCCCAGTAAATAACTGAACACATGATAATAAGCTGATCTGAAACAAGTCGACGAATTCCCATCTTGATCCCAGGTCCCCATACTTCTGGCAGCTTCCTACGGCAAAGTGGATGACGCATCCCATGAATAACCATCAAATGTCCATTTAATTTCAACCATTTGTTCGTTAAAATCCATTTCATTTCAACTCATGTCCATTAAATTCCATGAATCTCAACTAATATCATCTAATTTCCATCATATTCCAGCGATTTCCATTTGTTTCCCCATGGATGTTTCCATAACATCTCCGCCACAGCAACCCGCATCCTCTGCCACCTGTCGCTGTCGCTTGGCTGCAGGGCCTGAGGATCATCATGGTTTTTACAGGGCTTGTGAATGTTCCCTTCAACCAATTCTGTGATATGCTATGGCGATATATCATGCTCTCTCTCTCTCTGTATATATATATATATGTATTAGTTAATATACATATATATATATAATTATATATATATATATACATATAATGTGGGTAAAACAATGCCATAAACACATCCCCCAGTCATCAGCATTTTTATAGGTATAAACTTACCATTCCCAGCCATGGGTGGTAACAATGACATTGTTTTACCCACATTATGGTATTTTATAAGCAGTTAATAGGGAATTTACAGGGAACACATTATAAGGACTTTATAGGGATGTTAAAGATTTTATGAGGATTTACAAAGATTTTATGGGATTCTAACGGGATATATTTACCTCTCGAATATTCTGGATTCTGAAGATATACAGCACGTAATAATTAGTACCGAGTAAGATTATCATCTAAACAAAAATCGTCAAACATCATCAGTACAGCATATAGAAGTCAAATGAATTCGATATTAGTCATTTATCTATTACATACATTTCTCCATTTATCTATCACTTATTAATCTTATTCGTTTAACTCTTCATTTAACTATGATCTATATCTTTATGACCAAGGTTTGGGTGGATAGCCCAGGATCGAAAGTTCTGCTGACCTTCAACAAAAACGCCCGGAAATGGTCACCGCGTGATTTGGAAACTAAAACAGCGGATTTGGAAACTATAACAGCGGATTTGGAAACTATGATTTGGAAACTATGATTTGGAAACTATAACAGCGGATTTGGAAACTGGGAACA
>Ga0126342_10004693_pt1 | contig 23478 bp, 25 predicted proteins | sample Cyp1metagenome_FD_92528 | JGI IMG/M metagenome (GOLD analysis project Ga0126342, IMG submission 92528) | Coral microbial communities from Lord Howe Island, Old Settlement Bay, Australia - Cyphastrea 1 metagenome | ecosystem: Host-associated > Invertebrates > Cnidaria > Coral ...
GAACGGAAAATGGTACAGACCTGAAGAAATTGAATTGTTTGAAAAATGTCGCAGAGAGACGGACGCAAGAATAGCAGCTAATAAGGCTGCAGCTTTGGCCCGCAGAGAGGCCAAGGCACAGCAGAAACGATGAGGACAGAAGGATACCACAAAGAGACGGCATATGCTTGAAATGTTTCAAAAGGATTAGTTAGGGGGCTTGATCGTGGGATGATCATCTTCTCAGAAGTATTTTCTCAGCATTCGGGCAGAAAAAGAAAGAGCGGATTGTAATTCATTTCAATGTTTTACTCATCAGATTGAGAGAATTGACTCCAATTCTTGATTCTTCCTCGTACGGCTCAAGGAGATGTTCTGTGCAATTTTTATTTTATTTGATTCAGGACATGAAATGCGTACTTAACACAAGATGCAACTATGTGCGGACCTGAGTGGTGCTGAACTCGATGAGTTGCTGTGGCAGGCGACTTTGGACGAAGCAGCTTCAGGTTTCTTGACGGGGCCATTGATGGTTGATCAGCTTCCAAGCGAAACCATTGCTTCACCTCGCTTTGGGCTTATGCAGAAGTCGAAACTGCGGCCCATTGACAACTTCTCTGCTTCCCACGTCAACAGTGCAACTGGTTTGCATGACAAACTGCAGGTTGATTCCATAGATGAGTTTGTGCTATGATCAAAGCATGGGCTCAGCGCTGTGGGTGGGAATGTGAAGCTGGTGGGATGCAGCTATGACTTGCGGAAAGCTTGTCGCCAAATTGGCATTGCAAAGGACCATCTCAGATTTGCTTGGATCTGTGTCTGGAGTCCGACAGACAAGGGTCCACGTCTCTTCAGAATGGAATTGATGCCTTTCGGCGCTACAGCGTCGGCGGGAGCTTTCTTGCGTTTGTCTCAGGTCATGAAGTGCCTGGGAATCACCAAAGCAGCATTGGTATGGTCTTCTTTCTACGATGATTTTGTGTGCGCATGCCCTGCTTCAGCTGCTGCTGACCAAGTGGATAGGATGATCCGCATGTTCTTTCAAGCTCTTGGGTGGCAGCTTTCGACGGACGAAGCAAAGGACCATGCCTTCAGTGAAACCTTTCAGGCTCTTGGAGTTGAGTTTGACCTGCGGCACATGCGGGACGGATTTTTCACCGTGGGCAATACCGAAAGTCGCAAGACTGAACTTTGCTGCAAAATTGACGGCATTCTCAAAAGCGACACCTTGCAAGTGGCCGAGGCCACATCTCTCAGATCCAGGCTTCTTTTTGCAGATGCCCAGGTTTTTGGGCGCTTTGCGAAGGCTGCTCTTCACGAGATTGGGAGGGTTGGCCTGGAATCTTGTGACATGAGGCCCTTGTCAGCTTCAGTCAAGGGCAGCTTGACGTGGCTCAAGGACCATGTCTTGTCCGGTCCTCCTCGAAGGATCCACTATCAAGATTCTGAGACATATTACTTGTTTTTGGATGGAGCTTGCACAGATGCTGGTGATGGGAACTCTTGGCGCGGAACCTCCATAGGAGGAGTTCTTGTTTTTCCAGACGGATCAGTGCGTGAGTGCTTTGGTGAGATCCTGCCCCCAGAGTGGATGCGTGACAGGGGAAAGGATCAGCAACAGCAGTACATATTTGAAGCTGAGATAATGCCCTACGCCGTGAGCTTGTTTCTTTGGAGGAATTGTTTGAAAGGAACATGTTTGTTTGCATTCATTGACAACGAAGGGGCGAGGTCTGCTTGGATCGTTGGTTTTGCTTCGACTAAAGCAGCCCAGCATATGTTGCACATAGGGACGACGATTGAAGCCAAGCTGTCGGCACACCCATACTTTGCTCGAGTACCGACCCATTCAAACTTGGGTGATGCCCCCTCACGTGGAAAGTTTTCAGTTGTTGAAAATTTTGGTGGAAAGAGGACTATGGTCCCAAAGAAACTTTTGTAGCACCTGATGAACCACGGTAACGGATCGTGGGTCCCATTCGAATGCGAGTGGGGCTAAATGGGCGGGACTTGAACGATCCCCCATCTTTCTGTCGACAAAATGGTGTTGCGCCTTTGTCTCATGTGTGCATGACCGTTTCGTGAATTCCGTGCTTCGATTTTCCACGCTGTGATTTTTGTTTGATGTCTGAGTTTTTTCCATCACTAACGTTTTGAAACGTTTTCGATTTGGCGCCTCATGAAGGCATTTATTTTTGAGTGTTGATTACAATCCTGTGACGGTGGTGACGTTGACGTTTGCGTTTGATTTCACTACCACGCCCCAGGTTCTTTTATGTTTGGGTCGCGGTGTTTTGAGTTTTGCTTTGTGGCATGGTGCATTTGTGGTTGGGCGCTTGTTGTGTTCCCCCCCCCCAACGTGACAACTGGTGCAGTACTTGTTCCAATATATGATAAGCATTCTTCTACGAAGTAGATACAACTTTATCTTAAAAGGAACAAAATCGCTTTTTATTTGTGGCTATGTGCCACTTTGCTCCATGCGACGCGTACTGTGGGTTCTTTTAATGTTGTTGGGGGGGTCTCTTGCCTGCGTCCCGCATTGTGCATGCACGCTGCGCCCCAACACAAAACTTTTTATTTCCAAACTGAAACAATCTCGACTGGTGCCAGTTGTTGTGGAACTTGTTTCATGTTTGGTTTGCACTTCTTCACTGATGTTTTTTGTTTCACTTTTTGTGTTTCGACATGTTTCGAATACAGTTGCTGTGCAACCATTTGCACATCTGTCATTGATTGCAATGACTTTATGATGTCCACTGAATTTTGGCTGCAGTGGTGGGTGGGTGGGTTTTTACTCACCTTTGAGTAGCTTGTTGCACCCAACCACCCTCCACTGCAACAAACCACTCCCTAAGCCCTAAATGGGCGGGACTTGAACGATCCCCCATCTTTCTGTCGACAAAATGGTGTTGCGCCTTTGTCTCACGTGTGCATGACCGTTTCGTGAATTCCGTGCTTCGATTTTCCACGCTGTGATTTTTGTTTGATGTCTGAGTTTTTTCCATCACTCACTTTTCATAACGTTTTCGATTTGGCGCCTCATGAAGGCATTTATTTTTGAGTGTTGATTACAATCCTGCGACGGTGGTGACGTTGACGTTTGCGTTTGATTTCACTACCATGCCCCAGGTTCTTTTATGTTTGGGTCGCGGTGTTTTGAGTTTTGCTTTGTGGCATGGTGCATTTGTGGTTGGGCGCTTGTTGTGTTCCCCCCCCAACGTGACAACTGGTGCAGTACTTGTTCCAATATATGATAAGTATCCGTAAACGACCTCACTCGGCATTTTCGGCGCGGGCGGATTTATCGTGGTCACTTGTCGGACGGAACCCATCTTGATTTTTTTTTGGACATGGACTGACTTGACGTTTTTTTTGCCGTTGAATGCGCTGTTTGCTCCCCACATCCTTGACACAATCATGTGATTTTTGTAACTACTTGTTTGTGATGATGTATTTTCATGAGTGCTTGCGTTGCCATGCAAGGTGGTCTGTTGCTACATAGTCGTATCACCACGCCACCCGGTCTCAAAACAATTGGATTTGATTTTTTTTCACGCAAAATGTTTGTGAATGTTTTCAAAAATTTTGTGCCATTGTACTTCAAGTGTTTCGGCTCAACTCATGTGTTTGCCGATTTGGAACACAGGGTTGTGAATCAGCCATGCTGTAACAATGTTTTTCAAAATGGTCAGACTGCACAAATTAAGTCGTCAGTTCTTCACTCATTGACCCAACAAAAATGATCATGAATCATGTATATGTTTAGCATGGACCTTTGAACGCGCAAAAAATGTATGCAGGTCATGATTTCTCAATCATTCATGCTGTTTGATGTGCTTCAGGCGGGCACTTGTTGAGAGTCGGATGGTTGCACAGTGTGATAGCAATGTTTGTTGAACCGCACGAAAATGGCGAAGTGAAATTTGATCCAGCAAATGATCAAAATTACATACATACAGTTGCTGAAATTTCCACAGGAAAAATCATTGATGATGTTTGGAAAATGCTTTGAAAGGTGGCATGAACGAGCAGGCAGCAAGACTTTGCGGCAAAAACGTTCAAATGCTCTATTATGCAAAAATGTCAGCGTCATTGACATTCTCTTCAATTTTGCCAGATTCGCCGGTGTGCCTCAAAAAGGAACGGGAAATTGATCAATTGTCGAAATTGGGCACGTTGAATTTACTAGCAACACATATTCAAAAACAACGAAACTGGGTTTCAGTTCGCCGCGAACACCACACCAAGCACTCCGGATACAGCAAATTGTAATGCAAACAATTTCGTTGGAACAGAGAACGTGTGTTCGTTACACATACTTGAAGTGTGGGAGGGCTGAAACGATCTGGTTTCAAGATTCAATGACGAGACTGCAATGGAGATTGCAAAGCAATCTGCCCAGATTTCCTTGCTCAGAGGGTATGCTTGGCTGGTTTGAAAGAAGTTGCATGGACCAGCCATTGCCTGTACCAGAATTCCTGCTTGTTTTCATGCCAGGAATCCAACCAATCCACCTCACTCTAGAGAGTTGGTGTATGTCTTAATTGCTTTGATCAAACGCAATGGCAGAACTTTTGCAATTTGCCGATCTTAGTGTTGGGCCAAGGAGATTATCGAACTGTGCAACCATCTTGTGCACGGGCAGATTCCGGTGCCCGTTGCTGCCCATTGACACATTTTCTTTGAACCCACCAACTTCAGACCCAAAGACGACACTTTCTCTAACGTGATGCATTTTCAGGACGCCTTTCCGGGAGCCCAGCCAACATCGCTGACGCGGCAAAAGGTTGGAGAGCAGCTGTTGCAGGACACACGCACAACAGCTGCTGCCTTGCTGAAACATTGCTGAAGCATGCAAGCCGCACAGGAACCATATCTTGTCTGTGAAAAAACAGACGGGGAGCGCCACTTGTTGCTGGCCTATCAAGGTCCATAGTGTGCTGTTCGTTCACACGGTATGTTTGCGCATAGTCCGCATAGTGTTTTTTGCGTGTTCGTTTTGTCTAGGGATCAGTTGCTGTCCATTCCCTCACATTTTATCACTGTGGCTCTAGGCCATGTGTATTTAATCGACAGAAAGTGCTGTGTGTGGCATTGCCCTGTCGCACTCTCAGCTCGGATCAGCTTCGCTGCTTCGCTGCTTTGCTCCACTTTCACTGTGAGTTGTTCGGTGACCTCAAGGTGCAGCTCCCTCTGCCCAATGTTTCCAATGGAACTTCCAATGATGAAAGGTCTGGAAGGTGCCACATTGGAACTCGAGTTTGAAGCGACCGTCTGTAAACCAGTTAGCTTGCACATTCCAGGGCACCTGGATGGCATCACAATACGCTCTTGGATGGAGAACTTGTTGTTGATGCTGAAGATGCAGAGGTACCGATTTTTAGCTGCTGCTAGCTTGTTTCGAATGCTTGAGGTTTTTGAACATTTGAGTTCTGCTTTTGCTTGGCAGCAATTCTCAGTGTGATCAGGGAAACCAGACATGCCTTCGGTACTTGGTGTATGATGCGATGCATATTGGTGATGAGGACCTCTTTACACTGCATGTGCTGCATGGACGTATTGATGTCTTGGACTGCTTCTGTTGCAGGACTTGACCCACCGTCCTCTATTGTACAGATTGAAGAAGGCACTCTTTGACGTGATTTTACCAAAGGACTGGATGTTCTCATACCATTTAAATCCATTTAAGAGTCTTAACGGACTCTTGATTGTTTGTTGCCATATTGCCAATGACTCCAATGACTGCTCAACTCCAAAACACGGTTCAATGAAAACGACTAATGACCTGAGAGGAGCAGCTTTTGAGTTTTGGGCGAAAAGCCAACGATACTATTCAGCTGATGTTGAAGGACAGACAGTTGCCTTGCTACCTATTTCTACAGCAAAAATGACTTTTAAGAAACCAGTCTAATGAATCACTTTGTGAATATACATTTGTAGCATTTGACCTTTGCCAAGTCCTGTTTCTAGTGTGGGTGAGGACTTCTTTGAGCTTTGGCAGATCAAAGATGTTGTTTCCATCGGTCTGGGCCTCAGTGTCCATTTTTTGCATCAGTGCCATCTGATTGGTTTGCATGTTTTACTTGCAGAGACACTTTGGCTGTTTTGACTACAAAGTCAGTGCCACAATGACTTCTTGACATTCGGTCGCCTGAGCTGGCAAATTGCCACATGAAACGGATGGCCTTGTTTTCACTCCTGTGGGCTGCTCAGTTTCATTATCTGACACTCACAAACCCTGCACAAGACACAGGCTAAGAATGGCCACCGGCATGTCCATGTTTTGCATGTTTTAATGGAGAGAGATCTGTGTCTGAAATCTTCTCCTTCGAGAGTATTTGAGAGTACTGACAGTTTACCGACACGAATGTGGACAGGTCATGGTACCGTATGCGCCGGGAACATGCCCTGCACTCTTGAAGTGGAAGCCCGCGCACATGAATACGGTGGATTTCAAACTGGAGGTGTGCCAAATCAGCCCAGGATGCGAATCCGAGAATCCACGTCTTAAAGATGCTTTGGGATTGCGGGGCTGGGACCATCTGGGACCTGCAGTTTTGCAAAAGAGGTTGTGTTTGGCGATGGAAAGAACATGCACGCTGGACTCTTAGCGCTTCAATTTGCACAGTGTTCACGTCAACCCTCTGTTCACGTCCAGTTGAGCCAAAGGTGTCCTTGTCATTTGATGCTCAGGTCAAGCTGCTCGTTGGCTACAAGGCTTCTCACAACTGGCGGGTACGAGGCTTAATCGCAGCAAGCCTTCAGCTTTTCGGACATTTCAGCCTAAATGCATATCAGCCACTGGCCAACCACAAGTCAATCCAGCGATGCGCACTTGGTACAATGTTATTTTCCTCTGCATGGATTCTTGCCAATTCATGACACGAGAGTGAAACAGTGGGCATGCGGCGAAAACTCAACACTGACGGCTTCGTGCATCCAGCACTGAAAACTCGGTCCACCTATTCTCTTCCCAACATTAGAGCTATCAGTGGCTATCAGCTTAGTTACACTATGTTACACTCATAACCAATCTTAAGAGATCAATACTGATCAATGTTGTCAGCTTGTAAAATATGGCCAGCTTCACCCGCCAGTCCTGTATTCAGAAAATGGTTTGATCATGGAAGTTCCAGGACAGTGGCCCATGATTTGGTTTGCCCTACGGACCACATTATTCGTTCGTGTTCATTTGACGAAAGCAGTGCTGAGTCCCAAGATGTTGCGTAATCGTAATCCCCAGTAATCCCCATAACTGAAAGGTGTTCACTTGTTGCCTTGGAATTTACGCAGTTTTGAGATGACTGCCGAATGCAGAGTGAGACTTTGTTGGCAGATGGGTTGCAAAGGTCAAGTTCTCCGGTCATTGGCTAGCGAAGACAGGTAAAGCCTTCAAGCAGCTCAAGGAGGTCGCTGGCATGTAGTGAGCATGTAGTGAGCATGTAGTGAGCATGCAGGTCAGAAATGGTCAGAAATGGTCAGAATTCATGTTTATTTCATGTTTTTCATGCCTTCTGATGTTGGAGCTACTGAGAAACTGACGACCTTATTCTCACGAGATTGTCGACCCCTGCAGCCTTTTTTTTGAACACTGTAGGATCCAAGCCGCTTCAACGGAAAAATTGGAGAATGCAAATGGCATCCTGATGCGAAAACCTTCACGCCTACAGACCCTGTAAAGTGGGGTCCGCAGAATCTGCGATGAGATGTAATATAGAGTGCTTGGCAGTTTGTGTCGCTGCAAGTTGGGTTTTGTATGGTTTTGTGATCTACATCGACCTTCTCTGAATTCAGGTTTACCATGAACGGCGCTTGGGAAGACGGCGGCTGGGTTTTGGAGCGGTTGAGAGAGGACTCAATAGAGAGGGCAAGTGCAAAGTAGTCGTGGATTCTTGGGGTTTGTGGTCAATCGGAGCTGTTTGATTGAAAGCTTAAATAAGATGCTTAGACACCGCAGAGATTTCTCGCTGATCACAGGCTGATTTTTCTCAAGGCTTTATGGTTCAAGCACCCATTGTGCTGTCCGTTGTGCTGTGCGTTTGTCGTCATGTGGGAGGGATCGTTGCTCTTGGGACAGCCGGTGAGTCCAACGTCGTCAAATTGGTCGGAGAAGGACGAATCAGAAGACGCGTCTTTGGACACTTGCTTTTTGCATCTTTTTGCACTCTACAACTCCGATCCAATTCCAGTTTGAGAAGCCTCCTAAAGGTTGACACATAGACTTTGCAGGAGCTTCCTATGGAGCTGCTTCCTCCGCTTCTGGAGCGAGCAACCAACTACTTTGTGGGACCACCGTGACCCAGCTTGACCAGACACATCCAGACACCTGTTAGAGCTTTGGAAGAGTGGTTTGAATTGTGTTGGTTTCTCTTGGCAACAGTCCTTGGTGAGCAAAACATCGGTGCAATATGTGATTCCCCTAGCAATGTTTGTGAGCAATAAGATGGCAATAAGCGTGTGTGTAGAATCTTTGCAACTGCCGATCCAGGATAGCAGCGGCGGTTGTTTTTCTTCTTATACTTGATGGTGTGGGCGTCCCGGTTGCAGTGGGCAGCTCTACTACGGTGGTGCCAGTGGTGTCCGACTACATCGTTCCTATCATGGGTCTCAGTGCCATTTTGGCTGCCGGAAGCTCAGGCTGTCAGGGCTGTCAGGGCTGTCAGGCCTTCGACTGATCGCAGCTTTTCTCCAGCTCAGTGCCTTGTTGAGGTGCTGGCCTTGGCATTCATCCTGGTTGGACCCACTGGAGAGATCAGACGGAGTCCACAAAGCTGCTATCCAGTCCCTGATCGGGCGAGAGATATTGTGTGGGGAAGGACAACGGAGGAGGTGCATTCAAATATTTGTGGTTTGGATGGGCAGACCTACTGCAGCTTGGCTGCACTCTGTGCACTTGAAGTCCTTAAATGGTCTTCGATGTGAGCAAGTTCTGAGCAAGGGTGGCAGTCTGCCATAATTCAGTCAAACTTTGCAAGATGTGGAACCTGCAACTGGCCAAGGTACCAGGTGTTTTGTATGGCGACCCTCTGGATCGCATCATTGCAGAGTTTGCCAGCGGTGTGTGTCAGGTTGGGAGACCCAGTCTAAGTTGCTTCTCCCTCCAGGAGGAATCTATCGACTCTACACTTTTTCTATCTTTTTCTAGAGAGCTCAAGAGATCCATGTAGGTTTTGAGCAGAACCATGGCGTGATGCTGAAGACTTGCGAGGATTCGATCACCATTGCAGCTTCTTCGGCCGCTGCATCACCGCACGAAACATGATATGCTTTCAGTTGATAATTGGGCTTCTGTTTCTGGCGTTTGCTGCTCAAGCACTCACCTTGATGTTGCTTTTCTGCATTTGGATGTAGCTTGAGGGGTTGTCCTTTGGACATTTTATTTCACCCCTACATCCAACCCGAAATGAAGAAACCATCCTGTAAAACAACCTGGAAAGGTTCGGCACTTTTCTACTTAACACCTGCATATTATATACGAGGGGGCAAAAAAGTAGGTTGGCGGACTTCTAAGTCAGACACACATTACCCGTGTTGTGGCATGATTCCATGCACCTCTTGAAGCTCACTGGGTATGATTTGCTGCACTGGTACACGCACCCTAAATCTGGATGATTTTTGTCAACTTCCATGTATGATTCGTATGGCGAATAGAGTGGTCGGAGTGCTTTTGGCCTTCAAGCTCGAAGTCCAAGTGTTCCGATTTGCAAAGCTTTTCTTGGCTTCTTGAAGGGAAATCTGTGCCCAATATGCCCACATTATCCCACATTGCTCACGCTGGTCAGTTGTCTCATAACGAACCCAGGATCGCCTACACCGCACCGAGTCCGGCTGCTTCAGCGCCGGTGCCTCTGCAGTATCCGAATCAGCCCTACCAAAGTGGCTACCCACAGCCCACGTACAGCCAAGCAATAAGCTACCACAGCTACCAGCCAAACTACAACTAGTATCAACATGTATCAACTAATGAATATTGATATGAGAAGACTTTGTGACTTTGTTGACCCTGTTGACTAGCAGGACTGAAACCTGTGTCAATAGTTTGGCTGGAAGATTTTGCACTGGTTGATCTGTCTTCGAGCAACGGATCCAGTGTTATCCCAATGAACCATTTTAGTGCAAGCTTGCTCAAAGCCAACAGCAAAGCTTTGGAAATCAGCACTTAGCCTCTGCGGAGATTTGTGGTGGATTTGTTCCTGGCAAAGTCAGGATGCACTTTCCCAAAGGGATAAACACCTGAACGAGAGACAAATGGAAAGCAGCGAAAAGAGATGAAAAGAGTGTCAAGACAGGACATGAAACGGACATGAAACGTCAAGGCGACCGTCAAGGTGTCAAGGTAGTTGTTCAGTTCTTTGAATCCGTTGGCCGGTCATGACCTCTGCATTTTGTGCCACCTGTCTCATGAGCAGGACAAACACGAGCCCAACGATTACAGAACTGCCAAGAGAGTGGTGGAATCAATTGAGGATGCGCTGACTGAAGAGGACATGGCTGCCAGAGTGAGTGGTCCCCTGATGATCTGTCAGTACTAGGCCACTAGGCATTCGCAGCCTGAACAAATGATGCCTTTCTTTAGAGCTTCTGCCTGTTTGCCGAATTATTATGGCTCAAGAACGGGACTAGCTGCTTCTTTGTGCCTGCCAAGATATGTAGCGAGACTTGCTAGCTCGGCTATATGTGCACATGGGTCGTTTGAGTAGCTCGGCTGCTCTTCTGCTTTCTTGGTTTTCTTCGTGTGTTTGGGTTTGTGAGCTTGTTTTTATTTGTTTTTCACAGTTGAACACATCACTGCCGAGGCCATTCCATGAATGCTCCCGAGGATGCAGATCCGGAGAAGATGCAAATTATCTTTGGTCCAATTTCTGACAAAATCAATGACCGTCCACCTCAATCTCTTCACATTTGGACTCGAGAGGGCTCGAAGTTTTTTTTGAGATGTTTGAGTGCTTGGAGACTCTGGAGCATTGGACAAGCACAAGAGCTTCGGCGAGCAAACCGCTTGGCTTTGAGTCGACATTTGCGTTCGCTGCTCCGCTCCTGGAGACGGACCGTTGGAGAGTTGCTGCAAGTCGAAGCGTCTAGGGCGCAAGAGCTGCTGCGGCACCAGGAACGGAAGAAGCTGCGTTATGTTCGTAGCATGCTGCACCTCAGGGCAACTTGCTTCAAGATGCGGATCAGATGGACTGCACGGGTTGTTCGAGAGACTCAACTTGCTCTTTTAGAGTGGCACATGGCAAGTCGAGTCTCTCGACTTGCCCGCTCAGTGTCCCTTAGAGAGAGAAAAGAAAGCTTTAAGAAGGTCCTGATATGTTTCAAAACCGCTGTGCGGAATGGGCAAAGCGCTCGTCGTGTAGCTCAACAGCAGCATGTGAGGTTGCTAGCTGATGTGGTTCTGTCTTGGCAGCACGCAGTAAAGCTCAAAGCTGAGCGAACGCAGCTCTTCCAAAGCAAAGCTAAACACTTGAGAAACCTCAGGTTGAGGCAGAACCTTGTGACATGGCACAATCAGTTTCAATTCCTCAATAGGGAAAGGGTGCGAGAAGCTAGCATAAGAAGCAGTCGCAGACTCCGCATGTTGTTGCATGCTTTTACCTTGCTGAAAGATGCACGGAAGCTTGCGCAGAAGACTCGAAAGGTACTCCAGAAGCTTAGAACACGTCAGGCTCAGCAGGGTCTGCAAGCATTGAAGCTGAACGCAGATCGGTTGAGGAGAATGCGAGCAGTCTCTAGCAAGCAGAAGTGCTTTGTTTCCCGGAACAGGCTCAAGTCTTGGAATTTGCTTTACCATTTTCGTGAAAAAGTCACAAAGTTGGCTGCAACACAACAACTCTTCGCTCAGCAGCTCTTGGCGCTTTGGCTTCACGGTTGCGTAGTGTCGGAGATTTTTTGCAGTTGGCAAGGTGCTGTCAAGCTTTTGATCAGAGAAGCTCAAGCAGCGGAGTTTCATCGGATGTCTCTAAAACGACATACGGACTCAGTCTTTCAGGCATGGCTGGCCAGTGCAGAACGTTTGAAGTTGCAGCGCAGGACAAAGTTGAGGCGGTTTGAGCTTTTGTGGCTGGGTCGTTTCATACTTGCATGGCAGGGACACCTTGTAAATTTGCACTTGATTGAACTTCATCGAAAAGAACAACTCCTGAAGGCGGCCAGACAGATTCTTCTGGTTTGGCAGCACAATTGCCATGCACTTCGGCAATTCCGTGTGATGCAGCTCCGCAAATCTTTCCAGCTCTGTGCTCCAGCTTTCTGCCTTTGGCGTGTGGTTAGACTGACTGAGTGTATCAAGAGCACTGCTGAGAGACAATTGCGAATCTGGATACTGTCATCATGGGCGCAATGGGCAGCCTTGCGACGGCAAGTAAGGGATGACGTTGCATGGCAACGTTGGGCAGATGGCATCGTAGATCTTTTTAGCACACGGAGATTGCTGCTGGGCCTGCCAACTTGTTTTGCTTCCTGGTCTCATTTCCATCGGTTCAGAAAGGCCAGGATGACCCTGGCTTTCAACAAACAGCTTCAAAAGGACAGGCAGATTGCGCAGATCGGCCTTTCAGCTCTGCGACGCAACCTCGCTCTATCGCGATTCAAGAAAGTCGATCGATTGCTTAGAAGGGTGCAAACGAGTCAGATGCTTCAGCTGCTTTTGCATTTGAGGAAGGTTTCTCGGATCTCTTCCCAATCTGATACAGTCGCTGCTCTCCACCGGCGTCTCTGCAAAGTTAGAGTGCCTTTGCTGCAAAAAGTATCTTGAATAAAGATGATGGCTAAAGTCTTGCTTTGGCATCAAGATTTTCTAACAATAGAGCAATCCTTACCAAGTTGCAAGTTCTTTCGTGCGCTCTCATCTCTACTAGGCATTGCGGGGGTTACATCGCGTCTATCAACAGAGGCTGGGTATGGCCTCCGTTTGAAACTCAGTGCAGCAGTCATGTCAGCTGGCACAGGCGCTCTTGCACACAGATGGCAAAGATCCTGACGTCAAATCTGCAGCGGTGGAGCCTAACCAAGATGAGGCCTGGGGTCCCACCATGTCCCACCCCCACTATGGAATCATCTCCTATCAACAGCGTTCAACCGTTGATTTTGTTGACAACCTTAGGGCGCCTTGGGTATCCTTTAGATATGTCTATACGTAAACATATCGAGCATGTGTTGCGGCAGGTATGTGCAGAACTTGATGGATTCCACATCCTTGGCAGTTGCAGAGGCTTTGAACAGGATAGAACCCCTTTGCTGTAACTATGTAATGCTGCCCATTTTTCCCCACTCTGAGCAATCGAGCACACTGCGATTAAGATGTTTCCAACTTTCATGCCGTTTCACATCTTATGAACATCACCTGCCCGTCATGCCTGTCATGTTTCTCTCATGTAGGCCTGCCGCCTGCGATCCTTGACCGTTACCTGGAGCTGTTGGTTGAAGGTTCGGCAGATTTTGCATTCGCAGGTCGAGCTTTGCAGCTGAAACGGAAATCATTTCAGGCAGTGCAAGCTCAAGTACGAAGAAAGTGGCTGCCAGCTTTGTTTGCGGAGTGGTGCAGGGTCGGATCCTCACTCTTGTGACCCGACTGATGGAAAGCAAGAGAGCTACCTGAATGCAGTGTGTTGCCTTATACAATGTTATTATATGTTATTCCTAGGTGTGCAAAAGCCTACAGTTGCAACGACATCAAGAGCAACGCTATGTGCGGCTTGTGAGATGTGTGATGAACACTTGGTTTTCGTCTGCAGATACGGGGGTTTCTTAAAATGGGGGTACCCGCAAATCATCCTAAATTAGACCATTTTAGTATTTATATAAATATTGAAACCAATGGTTTTGGAGATCCCCTATATTAAGAAAGATTTGATATGGCTCTAGCGTTGTGACATGCTGTGACCTTTCAAGCCGCAGCATTGACAGCACTTCCTGTTTTGCAGGGCCTCCGTCGCTGGAAAGGCTTTGTTCAGCTTCGCCTCTTGGATGCAAGATTCACTCTCATATATGTCATATACACAATACATTGTATAATTGTATATCATTGTATATCAATATGTCTGTGCATATATTTTTCTATTCTTGATGTACTCTGTTCCGCTATCCTTTGGTCTCAGGTCGTACTCAGCGACGACATGTGGTCCTGGCAGACCTAATTTACAAGCGCCGTCTTCAGCGAGCCGCATTGCTTCCGTGGCAACTAGCCTTGCTTTTGGTACCTGGAGAGGCGACATTTTTGGGATCACCATTTCCAGCAGACCAGGGCCATGCTGATGGGTTTCTTGTTTCATGGGTCTTGCCTTTCAAAGAAGACCCTCGATATATATAATATATATAGATAATATACACATACGTATGTAAATAGATCAATAGAATACCTCTCTATATTTTTCCAACCTCTTGTTCTTTACAAAGGTCAAATTCCGTTTGGTGTAGGGCCATATTTTCTCAGTTTCCCAGACAACAACACCTCTAAAACCTCTAAGCAAGTGAGCCCTTAACCATAGAACCACCCACACCCGTAAAGTCCTACCCTAGAAAGAGGTAACACAAATTTCTGAATTCTTAATCCCCAAATCCCAAAACCATGAAACCCAAACTCCACATGAACAAATGCTGCACATAACTGGCACATAACATTTTTTTTGTGTTTTCTCCATCTTGGCTACTAGGTTTTGTGGTTTTGTTGAAACTATCATGTTGTCGATCATGATGTGATACCACTCTTCGCTGCTATCCATATCTTTATCTATATCCATATGTTCATATTCTGTATCGATCTATATCCAAACGGAGCAGAGACAAATCTGAATGAGCCGTGTAGTTGACAGATGTTGACAGCACATCCTTGTTTTGAACTGACAGGACTCCTCGGGCCGCTTGAAAGAGCGCTGGAGTGATGCTGAGCTCACCCCAGGTGGGCTGCAAACCGAAAATCTGTGTAGCATTTGTTCTTTCTGCGAAGCTGATGTGTGAGACATGACTGTGATATACTGTGATGTTCTGGAGGCTTGCGGCAAATAGGCTTCATGAGCTACAAAGAGAATTGATGTTTGAGCCCGCGAATTGAAGTGTCAGGCTTATAGCAACGGATAAGAGAAGCGCAGAGAATTTCTTGAAACATTTCAGGGGCTGCTCGAACTACAGGGATGAGCCACGAATGGTACTACGAGCTCACTGGACCGCAAATCGCCCTGGAGACCATCGAACTTGTACAGCACGGAAGTGCAAGTGCACACCTGCAGAAACCAAGAGTGCCAACAAATCAATGGATGTGACACTCATACCCTTTTTGGACTTTGTTGTGAAGAGCGGTGATATCACTTGGCCAATTCATCCAATCAAGGTGCTTTGAGAACCTTCTGCCACGATGCACATTCGGCCATCTTTCTTGCCTTGACAAGTTCAAACCGAAATCGCCATGCTATTCTGGTGCGCTTTCATTGGCCCAAATGATTTTTTGTTACTGCTTGGAGCTTGCAAGCAGTACTCTGTATAATTATACATGAAATATTTGTGCACGTAGATTTAGTCGAGATTTTGAAATGAAAAGCTAACCGCGCAAACGACAGAAAAGAGGAGCCTTCACCACAGTCCTACAGCCTCTCAACGATGGTTTTGCCTGCTACTGACGATGAACATTGCTGAACCTGATTCGAAACGCCTTCTGTGGTCTTGCAGAGCTCCAACTATTGACTTCGTTCTTGGGTCACTGTCTCGGACATGGCAGTGCGGAGAGGAAGCGCGTACTTCATGCTGTCGCAAGACCTTGCTGGAAACGGGAATTTGGTCCTGGTACTCATTCTGATTCGCAGAGCGGCAGTGACGTGGTGTCAAAAGGGACTTTCTCAAAATGACATTCAAGTGCGGTGTTTGGACTTTCTGCTCTTTTGCCCTGACAGCGGCACATCCATTCTGTTTTGAGAGAGAGAGAGAGAGAGAAAGAGAGAGAAAGAGCAGTTACTGTACGTTTCGGAATGTTCTGCATTGTGTGATCTTTTGGAGAAGTGTTTTCTTGTCTTCAAGGAGCTGGCATCATACGTAGCAAATGCCATGGAACAGAAGACGCTGCAGGCATACGCGGCAGCATGGTGTCGATGGTTCTTTTGGGTCACTTCCACACCTGCTTCTGTAGGTGTTATTCAGAATGGTTGTAGTCGACCTCTGTTTGAATGCCGAGTTGCATCATTCCAGGCAGCCGCTACTTGTGGAGATGGCTATTTGTCCCGGGCCGGACGGCTCAGCATCATTTCTACCTTTTTTAGCCTGTCAATGCCTGTCAATGCCTGTCAATTTGTCATGCCCAGGCCAAGCCCCAAGTGTCTCGCGCAAAGGCCGGTCGCCTCATTTGACTTGAATGGTTCAAAGATGTTCAAAGGTTCAAACGTCTGGACAGTCCAGACTGAGTCCAGACAGTTCACAAATGTGGAGGCCAACTGGGCACCTGCAGTCCTTGCCTCGGAGCTGTTTCCATTGTGTCTGAAGGTGATCCAAGGTGTGAAGCTTCCAGGGAAACTTGCTGAGGTTCATGGGGACAGCCATAGCCAAGGTGCCCTTCGTTGTTTGATCAAATCAGATTCTTGTTTGATTAAATCGCCAGGTCAGAAGGGAAAGGGAAAGGGAAAGACATCCAAAGGAAAGGCAAAGGGCAAAGGCAAAGTTCCAGAAATGAATGAAGACATTGAAGATATTGAAGTCGTCGATGAAGCTATAGAAGTGAAAGAAGACAAAGACGACGGAAAGGGCAAGCAGGACGCGAGTTGGAGCAGCATCTTTTGGCAGCTCTGGGCTGTAAGTGGCTCCAAAGTTACTTTGTGCGCTTCAAGTGGAGGACAACAAGGAAGCCGACAAGAAAGGCAGTCACAAAGGCAATAAGAGTCGCTTGTCAAGTCCAACATCTTCAAAGTTTGCTGCAGCATGGACAGCTCGCACATTTTGATGTCAGTGACACCAGTATATCTGTCATTGACATTTCATTGACCGCCATGGAGGCAAGCCGTACAAGAAGAACAGTGAATGGAGAAATCTGAAGGAGCGCTGTTGCGCAATACCGCCATGCCATACCTACTCATACTTGATAATTGAAAGCATTTGAGAGGACAAAGGTTCCGGAAGGTCTTCTGGGCGTGGGAAGGGCAAGGGCAAGACTCAACAGGTGGGAAGCTTAGCTTTGCTTGTATCCATCCAACCCCCCAAGTTTCAAACTTCAAGGAGTGCTGCTTCTTTTGTTAACCAGGTTCAAGCGCAGCCCACAAAGAGGCCGCACTCCACTTTGCGTGACGTTATTGGCTCATGGCCTGCCAAGTTTGGGGATGTGAATCAGGCCGACAGAAGGGTTGGATGAGGACCACATGAACCTCTTGGAGTTCCTCCCTCAGCAATCTTTCTGCGAATGTAGTGCTTGCGTCTGGCCTATTGATGGCATTTCTTTTGGCTCGGGTACCATGAGGTGGAGCAGAATTATTGAAGCTCAGCAGGCCCAATTTGGTCGCATGCAGACTTCATTGATCCTGATCTCAACTCGCAAGCCTGGGAGTCTTCCAGTCTGCAAGCTGAGCATGCTGCCTGCAGATTTTTGTGACCATCCAGGCTGGCAAAGACCCAAACAAGCTGAAGGAAGAGATGATGGCTGAAGCGGCTGAAGCGGCTGCAACGGTTGAAGCGGCTGAAGCGGTCAAACCTGAACCCACCGAACCGGGTGCCATGCCCAGTGCCATGCCCAGTGCCATGCGAAGTTCGAAGTCACTGAAGATTTCTTGCCGATGACATGGGCCAAACATGGCCAAACTGTTCTTGTTCTAGGTGCTCCGCCCGACCAATTCGAGGATGAGACCCCAAGGTGTGGCTCTGACTCACTGCAAACGAAGTGGTGCCAACCTATTCCAACAAAAGAACTCAATAGGAATAGCGTGGATATGCGTGGATGATCTTGGAGTTGAACATCTGCATTGTTGCAAGGCTTGATGAAGTCGAGCCAGAGTCGCACTTCCCAGTCTCAAGGCCGCGCACAGTGGCGGATTTGATGGCTTGGTCTGCATGGTCCGTGTGGTTTCCCAGGTTGGATTTCAAGATTTGGAAAAACTGGAAACTTAAAACAACTTATGACACTATTCATGCATTTGGATCCACCTGCTCTGATCCCGAGGCCAATTCCTTGAATGATGGCTTCTATGGTGAAGCACAAGCTCCTTACTTAAATATCCTTAAATGGATTCAAATGGAATATTAGTGGTAGCTTTGAGAACACAGTCGGTTCATGTTTTCCCTGAGGCTCGGTCCAAACGACCTGCGGAGAGTCATTGGAGCCCTGACCTGAGCTGTCGTCCCACAGAAGCTGTCAAGCTGCACATCAAATCCTGCCGTGACCGTCCGTGACCCTATTGATCCCACAAGGTGAACAGGAAAGACGACAAAGACCACGCACTGTTGCAGACCTAGGCGGAAAAGGGAAAGGATCAGAAAGGACCCTTTGAGTATGGTTGCTGAAAACCAGATTTGAAGTAACATCTTTCACTTCAGCTGCAAAACATTGCAACAAACTCACTGCAAGATGAATATCGAAGAAAGTTCGTCGCTATGTAGATGTGAATGATGTGAGACACTGAGCTTTCTGACAGATGCACGGCTGGGCCGAAACAGCAAAGACTTCAATGCAGAGCCGACCGTGCCACTGTTGCCAAGCTGGAAATGTTGGTGGACCCGTGGCCGGTGGACTGGCCTTGGACTCTTGTATGACTTTGTTAGATCACGTAGGAATAGAGCCATTTGAACTCATTAAAATTCATTTGATAACTATTTACTACTTTTTACTACTATTTGATGCCGTTTGTAAAGTGCGGCAAGGCTGAAGCGATCGAAGGACTTGCTTAAGCGGAGACCGCGCCTTCCACAAGGCGATCCTGTTGTGGTGTCTCCAGACGACTTTGTGTTGAGGGTCTTCGCCTTAACCTCTTTGAATCATTCTTTCCTTTCGTATCTTTCATCATTTTCATCCATTTTCATCCTCAATTCCTACTGTTTGTATTTGGGTGTTATATTTGTGTAGTTATGTTCTACAATCCACTGATCATGCTCTAGTTAATCAGCTTTTCACCCTAGAAGGGGAGAAAACTTTGGTTTTGGCAACAGGAGCTTTGGCAAGGGCCGGTAAGGGCTCAAAACTCTGGGAGAGTCGGGTTCTAGAGATCGTATTGACAAATTGTTGTGACGCATAGGAACATATGTCCTACAAGCTTGCAAAGTTATCAGTTATCCTGATATCTTTAGAGGTGCGGGCTGCAGAGATAGTTTTCTTGCCTCCTGCAGCACGATGCTCAATTTGTGATAGTGGCTGAAGCTGAGTGCATCCTTTCACAGCTTTGTCCTATCCTGACCGAACCGACTTCTGCTTCTTCATGTGTTGCTTTGTCTGCATTGCACAATGTCACTCTGCAAAGCCGGGCTGCATTCCTGCTCTACTGAAAAACACTTGCATGGTCTTTGTTGTCTGAAAGCGTTCAGAGAAGCATGAGGTGTACGAGATTAGCTGATTCCAGAGTCTTGTTAGGTTTATCGCGTGCCACACCTCTGTGGTCTCTGAATGAGTGTCTTGTCAGTTTTAGTGGCACAGTGGCACAAGAGCTTTGCGCAAGAAGTTCTGTCAAGAAGTGCAATCGATGCGTGCCCAGGTCCAATCCTTGCAATCTGCCTTTTGTTGCCACTGCTGAATTCAGCCGGCGCTATTGATTGTGAACTTTCTGTCGAAAATGGCTGTGCAGTCGAGAGAGTGGCTGGGTTGCCAATGGTATGCCAATGGTATTTCATTGGATATTCACAAAATGATGCTTTTTCATTGCGTTTTCATTGCTTTTTTCCGCTCATGTGGAGTCTGTGGTGGTGGTGTCATGGCCTGCCCAGGAGAGTGCGAATCAATCCCAGTCCGCAATTGTTCTTATGCAAACAGTGGCAAGCTTGAGACTTCCCAAGCTTCTTGACGCAAAATCAAGCTCTTAGCTTCTGGGAGATGCAGCCTGGAAACGAATTCTCGCAAGGTCACCATCAGTTCATTGCGGTGTTTTTTTTCCAAGAAAGCCAAGATACATGGATTGGAGTCGGAGGTTCGGAGGTGTCTTCAACATAACATGTCTAGTGTCACGCGAGTGACAACGATGCCTTTTGTTGCTTTAGGCCCAACACCCTGGATACTTGGCAGCATTATCTTCTCATCAGCATGAACTTGGCTTTCAAAACGCATGAATGATGCGATAAAGACTAGCATGCCGGGAACTAAGGAAAGGGCAATAGCAGACAAAGTGTTGCACAAGACTGTTATCCCTCGATACTTGCCAGCATCTCTCTTAAAGAGTTTCCACTGATCAAGAACCCTGCGCTGTGGATGTAATAGACACAGTATGCGTTGAATTGCTCCAACAAAGAGACTTAGGTGGAAGCAAGAACATTTCTTTTTGTGTTCAAGAGCGAGGCCCATTTGTCAACCATTTTTAATCACGGCAATGACCGAAAATGCAATGCTTGGCCAAGGAGAGACAAGTGGACGCTTTGGAGCAAAATAGGCATGGACATAAGATTTTTCAATTGGTTGATGGCTGGATCGGGGAGGTCACTGCAGACTTCCAAGACTTGGGTTAGAGTACAGTATATGCAAAAGCTGGGGAAGCTGGAGGGAGCGGGACAGATAGTGGGTCAGCAGTTCTATGCATTCAAGTTGTTGGACACAGTGGATTAGGGAAGCTTGCTAGAGTTTGCTAAGGAAATTCATCTGGCAAGACGGCTCCTCCAGACAACAGCACTCAGGAGCATGCGCATAGCCAGCTGCACACTTTCATTCCTTCCAGTAAAATTATATGACTACAGAAAGACCTGTACAGAGCTTGGCACCTCAAACACTTTGGCAGGAAGAACACACCACCTTTGCACACGCCAAGTATGTCAAGAAAGGGGTTTCTTGGAAAGGAACATGTAGTAGAGACACAGTGATTGTGTGACCGTCCCTTGGTGCAAGTTCACTGCCTGGCATGTCCTGCCAAAGCCGAAACAACCGTGCCATGTTTGTCTTGTCCAACTTTGTAATATATCTCCCTCCTGAACTCTATGCGAAACAGGGTACAGAGTCTAGGGCCTTTGTGTGTTTGTGTCTGTGTAAGGCATTGCTTCATGACGTTCTTAGGCTTTTGGAACGATTTGCAGTTGAATCAGCTCTTGTAGAAACAAGCCAGTGTGAAAAACACGGTCAACGCTACAGTGATAGTATGTATGGTATGGTCGGTATGGTATGGTGTGGCGTGGTTTGGTCTGGTATGTTATAGTATGGTATGGCATGGTACGGGTAAGGTATGGTACGGTGTGGTATGGTCGGTATGGTATGGCAATGCAATGCAATGCTATGCAATATAATATATTGCATGCCATATAACTCATATAACTTCGATCTACCCCCCGCCCAGTACCAGCAGATAAATGATTTTCCTTTAACCTACCCTTTCAAAATGGTGCTGTCGCTGTTGGTGGGGTGGTTGTTGTTATTGTTGCTAGTTGTCATTGCTAAGGTTGCCGTAGTTGCTAAGATTTGCTAAGGTTTCCAACGGAATGTTGGTGATAAGTTGGCCAGTTCCTAACAAATCTGTAGCAGCCAGAGCCGAGAAGAGAGAAACAGAAATCTGTGCAGCTTGATTCCTTCCGATTCACATGACAGTTTGTTTCAACCATTTCATGATTTAGTGATTTAAATGTTAATGGTGTCTACCTGATCCGTTTTTGATTTTGTATAAGAATTTATCCGTATCATATCACCAGATTAGACCCTTATTTTCTGCATTTGGCTGGTGCTCTTTTTGTGCCCCTGGCTTGTGCTCACTGTTACTGCCCCGGGGGTAGATCAAACATATAACCATGAACATGATCAATATTGTAATGGTGGCCACGAGGAGGATGAGCATGAGCATGAGCATGAGGATGAGGATGATGATGATGATGATGATGGTGATGGTGATGGTGATGGTGATGATGATGACAATGATGACAACGATGATGGTGACGGTGATGGTGATTACGGTGATAGTGATAGTGGTGATGATGATGACGATGCTGATTCGGATGCTTGTGATGACTTATGACATACCATCCAAGCCACCCCGACCCTCTTCGGACATCATGATTGCATCATCATCGCGTCCCGCATCTGAGCTGTCATGTGGGCATGCTGTAACAGATATAGACCGTTGTTTTAGTGAGTTGGCGCGCAATACTGCAATTTTTACCACCCATTTTGACTCATCTGGATCATAAATGCTGTGCCATGTCATGATCTTCATGATCTTCATCTTTGAGGGAGGACCATCAAGTCAAGTCAAGTTTGAAGTTTCTGGCATTGAGGAAAAAGAAGTTGATGTTCATGTCAAAATTGCACGACCGCAACTTGGGCTGCAAGTCTTGGTTGTTGTGCCACTGACGAAACTGAATGGAGTGATGAGTTGACGTCAACTCATGTCGCCATGTCGCGAGAGAGAGAGAGAGAGAGAGAAACAGACGCAGAGATTCAAAACATGTCAAAAATTGCCTTACGCTCGCTGCTCTTCCAGGAAAGATATTCTCACAATCTTCGCTTGTATATATTTGCCTCTCTCATCAGCTTGGCTCTACTACTACTATACAGGCGGCATGGGTGACAGTTTGAGCAAGAAATATGGAAGAAACACGAAGAATAAGGATAGAAGGAGGGCTCATGGTTTGAAATTCTTGCTACTTCAGAAATAGGTAGTTTCAAAGGCCATCTTGGTGGGAGTGAACGAAAAGATATGTTCTTTCCCCAAACAGGGTGTCCACACTGAGGGGTTCTTACGGTAAGGGCTAAGGCTGGTGCTTGATCAGGGTCCCCTATCTGAGGCGCGGCATTTTTCCTGTACCGATTGTTTTTTGCGCCCCGGAAGACCAAAACCACGGTATTTGCGATGCTTTTTGCTTCTGGTCACAAAAATCACGGTATTTACACTGTTTTTTGGAGTGCCTAGCAAAAACACTGGTATTTATGCAGTTTTCAGCATGTTGCAAGATATATTTCTTCCATGCCATGCCAAAGGCACAAACACACTGTAAATTACAATGTTTTGGCTCTTGGCACGCAGCAAAAAAATCAGAGGGAGTTGGACTGACCCCCTTGGGACATACCCCCTTCAACTTAGGCTGAAATGCTGTGAAAACTGTTACACTCATAGCACCTCATGACCCTTCAGAACCCCTCACTAAGCACTTTTGGGGTTTCAGCACATTGAAAAAAAACAAGCTTTTCCAATGAAAAGACAAATTTTTCCAACTCATAAGTCTTCATAAATATTCATAACCAAAGCAGTCCTGTGCTACTACCCCGTGGTACCCCTTATGAGTGGTTATGAACCCTTATGATGAAGGGGGTCAGCCAAACTGACTGGGAAAATACGGTCTTCTGGACCGACCACCTTAAACATAGCAGTATGCACACATCTACCTGATACAGCCAGAATTGGGAACACAACTAGACAGATCAAA
>Ga0126342_10004694_pt1 | contig 23475 bp, 26 predicted proteins | sample Cyp1metagenome_FD_92528 | JGI IMG/M metagenome (GOLD analysis project Ga0126342, IMG submission 92528) | Coral microbial communities from Lord Howe Island, Old Settlement Bay, Australia - Cyphastrea 1 metagenome | ecosystem: Host-associated > Invertebrates > Cnidaria > Coral ...
AGGAGTTTGAGGTGTGGACTAGTACCTGGCTTTTCTGGCCGAAGACGTGTCAGGACTGTCAGTGCTAGTACCCCCGATAATATTACCCGGGTGAACCTGTCGCGAACAGAAACCACCAACCAGAATATTTATAAAACATATTATATAAAAATGGTGAACTGAACAAAAGACGAGGATTTCATTGAAGGAAAGCATCTCAAGCATTCAAATCAGTTTGGCTTGCCAAGTCCGGCTTGAAGATGCCTTATTGGCTGCAAAATCGGCCCCCATACATTTCACAACTGGCAATAATTATATAGTAAAATGTTCAAGAGAAAAATTAATCACAATAAATCGACATATTTCACGTTTATCTTAAAATATGTCACATACTCCCGCTCCCCTAATATTAAACACCCCCCAGAAACCATGGTTTAGTAATGGAGGTGTTTAACCTTCGGGGGATTGGATTAATGCTCTTAGCTATTATCATATTGCATCCACAATGAAATACCACCATTGAATTATATCATATAATTATATCACCATAATTATGATTATATATTCTCATGATATCCCGAATTGACTTGGATATATATGATATATATATATATATACATATACACTTAAATGGTTGATGGGACAGTCGGACAGTGGGAATATCTAACCCCATCAAAGCATTGCAAAAAGAAATTCATTGCCGAGTCGTCGCCAGGTCGGCGCGGTTCCAGGCGGCCATGGCCATGATGGAATCCTACGCCGACAGGTCGCGGTTTCGGGTTTGGCATCCAGCGGTGGTGACCACCGGTTGATCCCCCCAAAAGGATGCCGAAACAGGTGAAACCTGGAAGTTGTGTGGAAAACATCCAAGTGATGAAACATGATGAAACCAGATTCTAGAAGGCATTTGAGCTGATTTGACGTTTTTCGGCGCGATGTAGCATGTTCATGCATGTTGAACTTGGCCTGATTCAAGTTCATCACGATGGTAAAACCCATTAAAACCCGAAGTAAAACATGGTAAAGCAATATTTGAATAGCCAAACGGCTTGCTGTGTAAACCAATATGTTAATAACCAAATAATTCTGTTTAGGATTTGGCTCGCACTCGCAGGCCCAGAGACAATTAAACAAATGGCTCATCGGTGCCAGGAACGCGTTCGAGCCGATGCCCATGCACATCATTTTCCTCCTTTTGGCGGTGGAGGTGCAGGGTGCACCTGGTCGGAAGTCCAGATTGCCATGTTGAATAAATGTTGATATAATATGATAATATACTACTGTGCCAGTTTATATAATTATATACATAACATATACTATAGGGATATAAGGTTAGTTAATTATAACACAAATATAAATATACACATATATACATAACATACTATATATATCAGGTTGATTATACACGAATCACGGTCACATAATATGTTACAAGCCATTATACACTTCCCAAATGACTTTGGATGGTCCAAATGATGCAACGTGGCTATGATCTCCGATCGCAGGCGGAAGCTCTCCGGCAAATGGCTGCAGCAGGGCACTCAGAGTGAACAGCGGGGTACCCCTAAATTCATTTCTTACTTATTATTAGTTGTTATATATCTCATTACATCCCCATTTTTAGATGATTTTTCCCATGATATCCCAATATATCAACCATTATAAACCATTATAAACCACTATAAACCATTATAAACCATTAGAAACCATTATAAACCATTATAGACTCACATGATCCCCATTTGTTTCATTCCTTTGTCCGGTGTCAGTCGAAACCTTGGCCCTTCTGCTTCCGCTTCACCAGGGCGACGCGTCGGAGCAGGCGCTACAACTGGCGGAGGACAGCGATCGGATGACGGCCGAGGCGATGCAGGGGATGGGGGGGACTTTACCCACTGGTTACTTAACATAGCCATGGCAAAACTTGGAACATGTTCGATTTATAAATATGTGTTTTTTGATGATTTACCTCTTTAAAATGGATATATCCATGGTGAACCAGAGGGTATAGTTATTTTGGGATGAACATCATTGAACATGCGATTTGTTGCTGTGACCAGGGGAAATCTGGGTGAACTGACCGTGGGTGCCACAGATCTTTCCGTATTTTGGACCCTGCAATGCAACCTGGCATGGATTGCCATGGATTGCCATGATTGGCTGGTGATCAACTGGTGGTTCAGTGATGAAGAATTCACGAATTTTCTTCGGCAAGTCTATGTAAGTGGCACCTTAAAGTAGATGAGTTAAGATCAGCTCACACGTTTAACTCGTTCTTCTATGATGTTGAATGATTTTGAAATACTTCGGCTTCTGAAAGTGCTTTTTAGTTTGTTTTGCTGAAAACTGCTCATTTTATGGTTCTAGCTGTAGCTTGCATTTCACTGATGTGCGCAAGCATTGTGCAAGCCCCTAAGATGCCACTACATATCAATTATAACAGACAAAAATTGGTCCAGTCCAATATCAAATTTAGTGTTGGCATTCTATGTACAACATTGTACAACTATTCCAGATAGAAGTGGGAGAAACATGGGTCAGACGGGCGCACCAAGTGACCGACTACCAGTGCCAGAGATCCCTGTTGCATCTATCAGCTATCTCTACCACGAAATTTAGGACATCCTCAGATTTCCTCAGGGATGAAGAAGTTTTTGAGAGGTAGTTGCAACTTTCTAGACTTGGATAGGATCTCATGACTTTTTTTCCAACATTGACCACTTTCTGATTTCTGGGACAATATGGTTTCCCGTAAGCAAATCAACCCAATGATCCTGCGACAGGCTGCCAAGTACTTAGAACTGGCCCGTGCATCTCCCAAGAAATGGCAAGGCGGGGGCCGGCGGGGAAATTCACACGTTGCCAAGGTTTGAACCCAATGACTTGGCTGTCATTGTCTTTTGTTTTTCTATGTTTTTTCTATGTTTATTTCCTCTCCCCCTAAGGTGCAGTATATTGATATACTGTGATTACTACTTAATAGTCGTTCTTTTCTTGATATCTTTGGGTATGGCTTGCTGGGATGTTCATCATGGCCATTTTTCCAATCCTTCGTTGCTGCTTGCCCTATTCGTTTCTGCCGGGTCACGGTGAGTTCGGAGACCTATAACAAACAGGAACATGCCAAGGGACCTTGGTGATGGGTAGAAGATGAATTACAAGGCCTGACATCAACTGATTCTTGCTGGCAAAGGTTTAAAAATTTACGCAACTAATATCCCAAGCAAGGGTTTCACAAACAGAAGAAATATAGAAGCAACATGAAACACCGATTTTCCAATATTTTCCCAGGATATCTAAGGTTTAAACCACACATTTTCCATTATGTTCCCAAGTAATTACCCTCCAGTAAATTAACATAGACCCTGAAAATCACCAATTTTCAATGGAAACTAGTCTTCCAACCCCTATCTGCCAGGGTCTATGTTAATTTACCAGATGGTATATTTTTCCATATTTTCCATAGATTCTTGAAACCGCAGCCTTTGTTGCCGCCCAGGTACCCTTGAGGTGACGCCCAGCTTCCCGGAGTTGACCATGTTGGTGGCCAAAGAGTCGCTGAATCGCGGTCGCCCTGAGGTGGGCTGATGGATATTCCAATGAAATTCCAATGGGTGAAGAAATGTGAAGCTTGTGGTTTGGAACATTTGGATTATTTTCCCCAATAGTTGGGATGATGATCCAATCTGACTAATATTTTTCAGGGGGCTTGAAACCACCATCCAGAAAGACAATCAATAGGAAGTCAATCGAAAATCAATAGAAAGTACAACAAAAGTCATACGATCGAGAATATGTGAGAACCGAGCCTGTCACGAGTCACGACTATAATTACCTCAATTTGCGAGGTGTCAACAGAGAATCTATTTTCATACTCCAATGCTAGGTGAACCATCAATAGAAACATCAATAGAAAAAAACAATAGAAAAATCAATAGAACATCAATAAAAAATAAGTAGAAAATCAGTAGAACATCACTAAAAAATAAATAGAAAATCAGTAGAACATCATAGAACATAATTCTATTGTTGATGTTCCAATCCTTTCAGGTGCCCGAAGCTCCAGAGACACCTGCTGCCTGGCTTCCCTCCAGCGAGCCGACTCCTTTCGTGGATGCACAGAGCCTGCGGACCGCGCCGGAGCCGGACGACGCGGCATGACCCGAGTGAACCCTGGGGGGACGTTCTGGGTCGATAAATCCATGAAAACCTTGGTGAAGTGAAGTGGTGGAGAAAAAAATGGATTCATCAACAAACATGAGGATTTAACTGTATTTAACCAACAAGAATGGTAGGTTTTTCATGGTGAAAGACTATGATATTATGAATGATTATGAAAGTAGATCATCGAGTGACCATCCTCGACTTTGTGCGAAATGTGGTTGTTTTAGCCTAATGTTGGGAAACAAATGAAGATAGATTTTGAAAAAATTGTAAAAGACATCAATTCTGGCAGTTCTGGCAAAGAAAAGAAGTAGACATTTGAAAATGGGGTGGGATGTTTCTGAACCTACTTGTGGTTGGTAGTCCTTTTGCCAACAAACATGGAGATTTGGTGAGAGCGTTAATCCTGGACAACGTGCATGCGAGTCCTAGTGTCCTAGTGTTGTGTTATGGCTACTTAAGATATTCGCATCAGTGGTTGACGACCATCCAATTGCTCTTGTTTAATCCCCAATAACATGTTTGGTTCACATCCCACAAGACAAGTAAATTGTACTGTATAAGATATTCGGTACTCTAATCCGTATATCCCAAATGATATCAGACGGTCAGATCACTCCTATGATGTAGATAGATATTTTCTCGACATACCTGAAGTATTTTGACAGAAACTCTACAATAACTTTATATATTGTTAAATGTCTATTGTAGATGTACCAATTGCATCCAATTGCAGTGAACATTGCCACATCTACATCTAAACAAACATCATCATATTGTTTATAATGTGGGTAAAACAATAATAAACCATTCTCCACATCACCATTTTTATAGGTGGTATGCTTACCATTCCCAAATCAAATGCGTGCTTTATGATTGTTTATCCACATTACCTATGATATTCATTGCTATTCCCCATTTGGGTTTGTCTGAAAATAGTGTACCCCATTTTCCCAATGGTTTTGCTGATCATTATCCCTACTAAATGGCTATTTCATTGGGGCTATACCCCATTTTCAGAGTTTCCCCATTTGGCAAACCGGTGACAGCTCGGCTGTCACCAAGGCTATGATGGCCCTGAAAGTCATCGACCTGCTTCTGCACTTCGGCCTCTCTGACCTCCCAGGTTTCCTGTTGGAGGAGGCCGTGCAGGCGCGCGGAGGTGGGTTGTTGGTGGCGCACTTTTTTTCAGAAATGACCCCCAAGGATGAAACATGATGAAACTCCAGAATTTTTCTAAAAAGTCCAGAATTTGGGTTAGAGATTGAAGTCCTTTCCGGATCATCAACAAAAACATCTAGGACATAACGTGACATGACCCATCCACAGCTCGAGGCGTATGGCTACCTGTCCCCGGTGACGGTGAACTCTGAGCGCTGTCAGCTGCAGAGAGTCAGGGTGGCCATGCTGGCCAAGGCTCCAGTGGCACCAGTGGCACCAGTGGCACCAGTGGCACCAGTGGCACCAGTGGCACCAGTGGCATGAGGTAAACCCAACCCATTATTGGTTACCCTCTGGTAAACGTTTACATAACTATGGAAAATCACAATTTTTTTATGGGAAAATCCACTATTTCTATGGCCATTTTCAATAGTTATGTAAACGTTTACCTTAACGTAACTATGGAAAATCACCATTTTTTATGGGAAATCCACTATAAATTGTCATTTTCAATAGCTATGTTAAATTACCAGAGGGTACCTCATCATTACAAGTTAGGGATGTGGTTAAAACCACTAACGGGAGGCATAGAACTACTAATGGTAGGTAGTTTGGGAGGTGGTTAAAATCCCCAAAATGACAATTTTGATGGGTGGTATGCATGTTTACCATCAAAAATGGGGCGGTTTATGACATTGGTTTAACCACATTATTGGGATGATATGGGATAATGATTGGAACAACTAGGATATCAATGGGATAACAGTGGATCAGTACAGTATGGCAAAACTATAATAAACCATCCCCACTAGAGCATTATTATTGGGCATACCTCTACTTTGGATGATTGATAATAGCCTCCAAATGGTCGCTTCATCAGATGGATGATCTTTATTTACCGCATGAGTGACGATAAAAAGTCCCCGCACAACTAGCCTAAGTGGGGAGCAAGTTCCAGAGGTTCCAAGGGTGACTGTGGTATAATGGGGGCATCATACAGCTATATGGTGCCCATACACCATATGCTGGGCCTCTACCAGATGTATACATACTATGTAATATATGTTAAAAAGGGATGTTCACCACCATTGACTATGTTTATCTACCATTCACGTCCATTTTCTAATGCAGCTCAATAAAAATTGGCTTGCTATGGCTTACTACGGTTTACCAGCTACATCGGTCCCAACATTTGATGGAGGTGGTACCCCAAAGATCCCTAAAGCCTAAACCAATGGAGGATATACTTTAAGATCTATACCCTTTGGAAATCAAATGTTGCTGGGAAATCCACTATAGATGACCGTTTCTAGCTGCGAAAATCATCGAACTAATTTGTGGGTGGATTTTCCAGCCAGCCATGTTTGATTGCCGGAGGGTAATTCAATGAAGTTTGCGGGCTGGAAGCAGTTACGAATCATGAATGCATTTGCCATGCTTGTTTGGACACTACTAGGATTATTTCATATTGACCACTTTTTTAAAGTTGAACCCCAGCCTTTTTGGTCAGGATTGGAATAAAGCTGAGCAGTTATTTAGCGACCTCTTCCAGCGACGAGGTTTCCGTTGGGGGGGGGACGTTGTCGTCATTTTGGCCGAATTTCATTGGGTGTTTTACATTGTTTTACCAACAGACTTCCAGTAGGTATGGTTCATTTGTTTCATCCTTTGTTCAATGGTATAGTAGTGACATGTAGTCACTCTGTGCAAGGGGATTCCATAGAGATAGTGTGGCCGCGGCAACTTAAGTTGAGGCTTCCAGTCGTCCAGTTTCCGAATCTCATGGATCGACGGATGAAAGAGGATACAACCCCCCAAAACAAATATGTGCAAAAACCATGGTTTTCTGTAGATTTTCCCTTAAACCAATCAGTTTTTTCGACATTTTTACCACAGGGTATTTCCCTATCATATCCGCATTATAGCCATGGTGATATGCCCATTGATCCAACTTGCCATTGCAGATGATATCATCCAGCAGGTGGGGATCGATTACCCGAAGCTCACGCCTTGCTGGGTGAGTGTCGCTACCGCGCCGCGCGCGATGCGAACTCGAGCAGTGCCTTGGGTGACAGGATCGATGGCGTGGTAAGACCCCAGCAGTGGTGGCATTAACCACTTAAGATGGATATTTTTTTTATTGGGACATGCCTTCCGGGCGGTGCTAACATAGCTACAGAAAATGGCCCTACCAGAGGGTAGAACATTTGATACGGGATATTTGATATAATTGGAGGACCTACTTGGCTCAGCCATGAGGTAAGTGGCTTTAAGGGGTCATATACTGTAGTCAGCTATGAGCCAGCTACTAAGAACTTTAAGTTATTAGATGTTATTAGTTATTAGCCAATCCCATGAACCATCTAAGCATGATCAGTAATATCATACGCCCAATCCTGAGCTATCCCCATTGAACCCAAAAATGGCTGTATCCAATGAGAGATCTACTCTATCTCCAAACCTTTTTTAGGGTTTCGATGTTAGAATTACGTAGGAATATATGGTGCATATAGCTTTACAGCGGGCCGAGAAAAGCAGTTTAGCAGGCAAACATATGCAACAATTAGAATTCGTCCTTTCCTCCCAGAAACCCTGGTACAGTTTAGTTTAGTGGTGATTTTTTTTGTAGATACATGTGGGGATTACTGTACACCGTACGCACTGTAAGATACAGTACTGAGTCTGCAGAACGACACTATTCACCAACAACGGCAGTTAAACAAACGAAATAGGAACTGACTGGGATGATGTTAGTGAATCCGATCATGTTCAAAGCTAACCTCCTCGAAAAGTTGTTCTTTACTGTACATGTTACGGAAATTCTGCATTCCTTGAAGCAGATAGGAATTTTAGCACTTTAGCAATGTCTGGGGCAGGTGTTACAATTGTTAATTACAAACACGGTTGCCTGGTATTAGGGCTCTCAGTTTCTTTCCTTGGATAAAGTCGTGTGATGTTTCGCAGCTTGTGGCTTCAGTAGGGTCAAATCTTAATGTTCACCTGTGAAGTGCCAATTTTGCTTGGTCAAGTCCCTGAATATCTGTTTCTTTGCAAGGCTCTACAGGATGAACTCCCCATTTTGTTGGTCCTGAAATCACATGACATCACTATGTTTCTGGGACTATCTGGGACTTGACCATATCTTAACCATCATGTTCCACTCAATTTCCCTTGGTTTACCGCCATTTCTGGCGCCTTTCCCTTGGTTCACTCAGCCCCCAGAGCCCTGGCGGTGCCTTCGTTCATGGCGCGTGGCTCCCATAGCAACGCCCGCGCGCGGCTGGCTGCGAAGTGTGAGGAACTGGATCTACAGAGGTGGGAGCTGGGCCACGGCCATGGGGTTTCTGCAGATTTTGCAGGTTTATAATGGTTGATATGATTTTATATGGATTTTATATGGATTTTATATGGATGACATGATTTTATATGATTTATCTCCCCATTCTCAGTGTCCCAGAATGATCTGAATGGAACTTTTGAGGGAAGAGGGACCCCCATGGTATTTGAATGTATTTGATGGTATATTACCATGTTCAAAAGCCATAGTTTTTGACAGCCTCCGTAGATTTTCCCACCGCAGGTGGTGCGCTGGCAGTGACTGGATGGCCACGCTGATCCATCGGGAAGGGAACTTTGAGATGTGGACCCCGGGCGGCAAAAGCGCCAAGGGATGGCCCTATCAGAGACGAATGTTGGCTGTAAAGATAGAATCATGTCATATAGATGACTGATGTATATGTATATCCTCAGAGAGAAGGTGAAACTTGAGTTGCCGCACAGCACATGCACAAAAGTATAAACACATAAACAAAACACCTCAAAGCAACCAACAAGTCACTCTCACCACACCTGCATCAATGAGCCAAAGCCCCGGATTGCATTTTTTCTTCATACAGTAGCATTGACCAAATGCACTTAGTTGGCTTTCAAGTTTTTGCCAACTTTTTTTTCAGGGCAGAAACCTTCAGGCGAGGGACACTTTTCAGAAAATCCCGATTCTTTGGATATCTTTGGATGGAACATGAACAATGTTTTCCAGGGTTTAGTTATAATAATTCTTGAAATCCTCAATCCCAACATTTCTTCGTTAAGATTCGTTTAAGTTTCATTGACATTCCTTTTGATTATTAAACTAATCATCCACCACTACCGACCAGTTATAGGTGATTCTCTTACGGTTTATCGCCCATATGTTTATTGTAAATCCCAATTTTCGATGCTTATCATGTTTTTTCTCCCATGGTGTTAGTTAAAATCCCTCAACAGTATTAATAGATTGTTTTCAGGGAAAACTTACAGGAAAGCCCCATATATCATAGGAAAATCGATGGTTTCCGATTAAGATATTCCCCTAAACCAATCCATTGAAACAGCCATTCCTAGATGGCTGATGTCCAGGCTTGGCAGTGTCGAGGACGCCTTATGCGTCAGCGCGTTGCGTCAGCACTCCGTGGACGCAGTGCTCAACGCGGCGTACAGCGGATGTAGCCAGGACGAAGCCGAACGCACCAGAAAGGATGGTGAAAAGGTTGGGGTTAGCCTATAAATTGATATATATGGGATAATCCTCCCATTGACTACTATTTTTCAAGATGGTTAAAACCACCAACCAGATAAGAACCCGCAAAACTATGCCAAAAGCCACGTTGGACACCGAGAAATATGGGGAATACATCATCTAATTACACGTTTTTTTTAAACAATCCTGGCCAGACTTTCCGACATCTTTGTTTATTAGGGGACTACAGTAATATAAATCGTTCACCTGAATTACGATCCTTTGGGAAGATTTGGGGATAATCATCTCAGCTCTTTGTGATGCTCACAAATAGCCACACCCACACACAAATTCTTCACCAACCTAGAATCTAGAATCTAGCACTTAGGATATTTTTTTTGCCTTGGTGAACGGTTTTGATTTCTCCAGATGGTTTCTAAAATGGCTATGGGGTATCTGGCAGGGTCAACATTGATGGTGAATCTGGTGGTAATGTAACGCTTTGCGATTCAAGATGGCCATAGTGAAATCGTTGATTTAGCCATTAGAAATGGTGATTTTCCATCGTTTTTTGGTAGGTTTACCAGAGGGTAAATGATTGGCTGCTTCAGCCAGATGGCACCTCAAATTCCGATGGATTTCCCAGCGTCCTTCATAAGTTACATTTCGGAAAAAGCTGCTAGGGGATGTGTGGCAGCACGTGCTGACGATGAACATGATGGTTACCCTCCAGTAATTTAGCATGTCTAGATGAGAAAAAACACAATAGCGTTTAATGACTTTAATGGAACTTTTGGGCTCATCAGTGATGAAGTGATTTTATGCTATAATAATTATTATATTATATAGGGTAGGAAGAGGAATTTTGCAAAAATAATTCCTTTTAGTACAATTTATATATTTTGGGTAAGTGTAGTCATGGGTAGTCCAAACATGGGTTGTAAATGATGGGACGTTGACCTCTCCCCGCTGATGCCAGCCGAACTCTTTTTGTTGAGAACAACGGTACACCGCGGTATTTCATACGAAATTGGGGCAGCCTATTTTCCAGACCAATTCTCAAAAAACTGTTAAACATATTTAAACATCACTTAACATCTCTATTCGATATAGTAAAACCATGTAAAACCACCATGGTATGGTGGCACCCACCATCCTGATTGAGCCGAGGTATGTATTCCCTGCTCTGCCACGGCCGGTGGCACGACGAGGCGCCCTTCACAGCGGCCTGGTACCAGGACAAGCTCTGCCGGGCTGTGGAGATGTTGGCGCTTGATGCGGAAGACAGCCCGAAGTATCCCATTTCAGGTCGGCGGATCCCTCTGTCATCAAACATGGCTTGGACACCCCCCAGAAAAATGATATCAATGGAGCTTTCTAGCGAACATCATAGAACATATAGAGGAAACTATATGAAACGTATGGGATAAAACGCTGATTTATAAAGGCCGTTTTTTGGGAACATCATCGGACTGGTGGACTATGTGGTTATGATGGGGGATTATCTGATAACCCATCATGAAGGACATACCCATCATGAACCAACCTAACGTCTTCCATGGGATTGGATTGGGCCCCCCTATTTTTAACACTGGTTATGAGGAAGCTGCTAGGGTGCTATGGGTGCATCCATATTCCAACAAGAAATGTGGAGCCAAGAATCTACGACTTGAGTTTCCCAACCATTTGATACTTTGAAAGGAACATCTCGGGGGGGACTTACTGTATCTAGACAGGCTGGAAGGTCAGTAATTGGATACAGCAAGTCAATTCACAGAGTAATTAACATGCAGAATCTCAAACATGATTAGCAGGTGGCTCGATGTAAAGGGATACCCACATTGAGAACGATGTTGACAGATGTGAAAGGGGCGATGCTTCGCTTGTAACTCCAAATGGTGAAAAATCCTATCTTTGGTATTCTTTGGTTCCAGTTTCCTACGTGTGTTCGTTTCAACATGTTCAACGTGTGTGCCATTCTTGGGCAAGTGCCAATGTCAAAACCTCCCCCAACCCGAAAGCTTGGGATCGAAAAGGTGGTCGAGTCGAGGGTTTTCCCAAAAATGTGGGTACCCCAATAGCTGGATGGTTTATTTCATGGAAAATCCGAAACTAAAATGGATGATAACTGGGGAAAAAATGTATTTTAGGAAACCACCATATGTAGAAAAGTCAACTCGTCTTTAAACAAATGTGACTATATATATAGGGTTTGATCTGGAGCCCACATCGAAATTAATCTATCCAAATCCTTGTCAATCTTGTTACCTGCCAAAACTATCCCTCAAATTATGATTAGAAATTGTAGTACTACACCCAGATTGTCCCAAATCTGTGCGTTAAAGATGGGCATTACGACTGCCCCTGGCAGATGACCATGCCATGCTTTCACTAGGCCATTTCGCCGAGAGCAACGAGTTTCTGTTCCGCTGCCGCAAGGAAGGCCGTAAGGTCTTGGTTCACTGCGTGGCTGGGCAGAATCGACGCTTGTCTCTGAGATTTTTTTGGGGGATGGCAAGAGCTAAGTAGCCATCATTGGAATCGAGATTGGTTTCATATAGTTCTATTGAATAATAGACATAAAATGACTGGCTGGCGGTTTGAGATATGTTTTGGCATTTGGTGTTCTATCCTTCCTGGGGTGATGTGTGAAGGATGGTTTGCACACCAGGCTGTGCATGACCCGCGTTTGCCACTGGGTGACCATGAAAATTGGTATCTCAGACTCTACCTCCCCAAGATACCTTGTGGATCCTTGTGGTAAGTGCAGAATCCCTCTAGATATATCAGAATTAGGCTCTAAATAACATGAACTAACCAGGAAAAAGTCAGTAGCCAGGGAAACCGCCATTTGATCGGTATAAACATAAACTTCATAAACCCAGTAAAACACCATTGTTTGACTAACTCGACTCCAGTGTTCAACTTCAGCAACTTCTTCAGGTTGCTCCCTTAATTTAATCATTTCATCCATCTTCACCTGGGGGGTTTCCTAAAATGGGCCCCAGATCATCCATTTTTATATAGGATTGTCCAAAATTTTGCACTATTTAAACCATCCAGCTATTGGGGGTACCCCCTTTGATCCATCTCCTGCAATCCTTAGGTTCCGCGACCCTTTGCTGCGCCTTTCTGATGCACCGGGACGTCTTGGATCTCCCACTGCGCCAGGCGGTGGCGCTGCTCGTGACGCGACGGCCCGGGGTGCTGCAGAACCGCGGCTTCCTGAAGCAGCTGATGGCCCTGGAGCCACGGTGAGGGGAAGATGGGGGGTGGGGAGGTGGGATTTTTTAGGGGGATCCCAGTCAAAATGGCGATCTCATGGGATTTCATGGGGAGGTCATGAAATAGTTTAGGATTTAGGGGAATCTTGTTGATGTCATACTTTTTATGGTTTGAAGTGATTTTACTGGATTTTTCGATGACTTGATGACACGGGGATCCTGACCCAAAAGAAACGCACAAACTCAAGAGAGAAAAGGATGTGAGTCATGAGTTGGTAATTATATTCATAGTCAGCAACAAATCCAGAGGGACTATATACTGCATTTTAATGTATGAATCGTTGCCTTGTTGACATATTTCCTACTCAACAACAGCCTAGGGTTGCCTCCCGGCATGAAGACAGTAAACCACGCCATACAAAGCCCACATATGCCTTGGCAGATCTTGACCAGCGGGGATTTCTCACCACCAGGCAACCCATTGCACAAAAGTTGGCTCCACTACCCATGCATGTTCACACCACTTCAACAGATTCGCAACTGTGAGTGTACAACTTAAGCAACTTCAAAGATTTGAAGCCCAGCTGCAAGCAGGAGAAGCATAGCCTGCCATATGCCATAGACGATCACAGTTGGAACACTTCCTCAACCCTTCCGCAAAACGAAACCACTGGATGTTCATCCAAATCCACGTGCCAGGTGCCAAGTGGAACCACAGCCACTTCCGTCACTTCCCCCGCCTGCGGTTGTCGCACAGCCACAGCTGCTGCTCGCTGACGTGCAGGAGCATCAGGAGCGCAAAGACGTCGAGCCTGTCGAGCCAGTCGAGCCTTCGCCGCCGCGAAAGGTGTCACGTTTCAAGGCGATGAGAAACGAAGAGAAAGATGAAAAAAGGGCAGCTGGGGGCTGGAGATGGGGTGGGTTATGATCTGCATTTTTTGAGCAGATTATATGATATTATGTGGTTTTTGCAGATTTGTGTTTAAGTGTCAATCCCGGATGAATCACGTGTAGTTGGGTTTATTATTGGGTTCAGAAATTTAATATTCAATATGTTTTCTCTGCGCAACAGAACCGTCCAGTTTAATCAATCTGGAGTTCATGAATCAATCCATGCTTTATTTGTTCATCTTATTTGAAATAAGTTTTTTAAAGCATATGAGTCATATGAGCATATATGAGCCACATATTTTAAATCAAGACAAGGAATCAGTATCCGGGTGACATTTACTTCTATCCGAAATATACTATGCATCTATTAATAAACTTTCTATACTTGTAGCATCTATAGGCTCCCAGTAGCACTTGCAACCCAGGTGCTGGCTATGACTCAGCCCTGGCAGAATTCGAGGCGGCCCTTTGCTTCATGACAGAGGCACTGGGCAGCTTTCTTTCGGGATGGGCATGGGATGATGCTGTGACCAGGAGCCACTGGAGTTAATGTGTTGGCTGGCAGTCTTGAAGTCACGAGCTTAAAAGATCTCTAAGTCAGGGAGCAAGACTGCTAAAACATGTCCGAGAGTTTTTCATGTTTTTTTTCCTCTTTAGACTTGAGGTGTCATTCAATGATGTTGTATACCGCATACCCAATAATGAACCTGTTTATTGTATTTCATTATTGGGCTTACAGCATTGCGGCGGCCATGGCATGCCATGGGCCCCGCAGTGCCATGGCACAGGAAACCTCTGGATTTAAAGAAGATCCAGTGCTGCAACTCCGAGCTGCACGGCAAAGAGGTTTTGATGACGGAACACTTGCGCGGAGACTAGATGAAAATAGATGAAAATAGAACATGACTGAACAGGTAGTTTTCAAGATGACCATTTTAACCTATAAATTCAAGGCCATGGCCTTGGGTTCAACGATGGTATGCCCTGATCCTCATTGGCGCGGAGATTCTGGCGCCCAGGTCGGAAGCATTCTGCACCTGAAATCTGAGGAGCCAAGGGCAGCCAGTGGCATCCGCTGATGACCCTAGCAATCGGAAAACCCAAAATATTGGAAGGCAAAGATGGGACTTTCGGTTACAAGATGACTTTCTGCGTTGGTTTGTTTTCCATGCCATTTTTTCCAGAGAGATGTTAAGGTGTTGATTAATTTGGATGAATCTGATGAACAGGACCCTAGAAGACATTCGAAGTGAACGAGATGGCTCTGATCAACTGATGGCCCAACAGATGGGGCCATGGATGGCGTGTTCAAACTGGTTGGCGTTTTTGCACTTGAATACCTTCAGCTAGTAGATCTTATGAATTTAGCTGGATAATATTAATCATTATAAGTTATATATATAATATTATATAATTAATATGATAGCTGGTGTTTTTTCTCATCAAACCAATGTTAAACCCATAAGATGGGCGGCTCCAATGTGTTTTTTCCCACAACGGCAATCCGCAATCGCCAGAAACCTCCACGGGCTCCTGAAAGGTGGGCAAATAGGGATGAGAACTAGGGGGTACCCCCATGACTCAGGAAACCTCCATAGAACCTCCATATAGTTATTGTTAAAAACCATCATAAACTAGGGTAACTATATGGGTACCTATGGTCTATGTTTTTCTGTGGTTACCCATATGTTTACCCTAGTTATACACTGACTTAGCTATATCTATGGGGGCACATTTTTTCGGGTTGCCTTGAACATCCTTGAGCCATCTTGAACCTCGAACTCCAGGAGCAGAACTTCAGCGACCGCATGCTGGCTGAGCGTTTCTTGGACGTCAACAAGAGTTGGCTGAAGGCATCCGATGTCCTACCCAAGTATCTAAAACACCTGAAGGGTAACACATATATGAATACATGCGTTTGTACTTTCTGGGTCCGTCATGTCCTTTGTTTGACAATTTTTTCGCACCATTATATGGTGTGGCCATACTCATCTTGACACCCCCCGAACCCAACAAACACCTGCTGAGGTGCAGTGAAACACTACAAGAAATCTGCCATGGCAGCGCCCACTGCGGAAGCCTGGAAGAATATCGGTCCCTTGGCGTGCTGCTACGATCTCATCACAATCATTGTTGTTGCGGGGATGACAGGAAAATCTGTTAATGTGGGTAAAACAATAGTATACAATAATATACTGTATCAACTTTATAAACCATCCCCAATTTCACCATTATGCAAAAACCATTCCCAGTCATGGGTGGTTTATGACATTGTTTCACCCACATTGGAGATTCTTCCAAGACCAGCTCCAATGATCAGCAGGAAACCAACTTGTGAGGCCTTTGCCGCTATCGCAGGGTGAAGTATGAGACCACAGCGCGAAAGGAGAAGAAGTTACGGGAGGTGCTGGAAGAGCATGTGCTGGGTCAAATGAGTGGCTGCTCAACCCTTAAAGAAAAATACCAGCCAGAGAGTTTCACTATCAAGATGTCAAGATTGTCAAAATATAAGACTAAAAGATCATATAAGTGGATATGTAATGATATATACATATATAATCATATAATATATATATACAGTTATATACATGCATATGAGAGCCGATAAATGATGGCTTGGTTGATGATTGTAGAGGATTGTTCTATCCAATATTAATTGATAATTGGGGACTGTCATGATCCATGAGCTGGAAAATCCTTTTAACCAACCAGTCTAAAACGAGAGAAGGATGATGAATTATGCATTATTTATACGACCAAATTGTGGACACTTTGCATTATCTACGATTTCTATTGAAGAGGATTCGATCATCACAAGAATTTGGGCAAATTCTAAGTCCAAAGATGCGTTTGGGATCAATATCTAAGATTATCTAAGACATGCGTTTGGGAAATGCGTTTGGACAGGCCCATGGTGAGGGAGGCAATGGTGAACTCTGGGGTTCGGTGCCTTGCCCTTTTAAAACATGCCCAAAATACTTCCCATATGGAGGTTTCCTAAAATGGGGCTACCTTTCAAATTTTGTTTTTTATTTCATAGAAAATCCATCTATATAAATGGATGATTTTTCGTGGTACCCCCATGACTCAGGAAACATAGTTATAAATCATGAATCACCATAAACTAGGGTAACTATATGGGTACCTATGGTCTATATTTTTCTGTGGTTACCCATATAGTTACCCATGTCTGAAAATCCAATTCTATGACCATTGAATGGGGTTTTCATAGGATGTTTTGATGGGGATTCGCCATGATTCACCAACAACAACTGGGAAAATGATGGGAACTCCATGGATATGAAATGGATATTAAAATTATTAACTGGCTTTTAAATCCTATTAAATTCCCATTTCAGGAAACCACCGGACGCCATGGCAGGCCATGAAGTACTTCTACGAGGCCAATGCCCTGGACCGCGAGCGGCCGGACACCTTGGCGTGGCTCACCATCTGCGCGGTGGAGCTGGGAGAGGTGCAACGTGCCAAGCAAGGCGCCCAACGGGGGAGGAAACGGGAGAATCTCAAGGAAAAAGGGAGATCAATTGATACATGATATATATATAATTATATATATATGTTTATTTATATACATATATATATATAAATAGACTATATATATATATATTATATTTATTTTTTATACATATATATATATGACATGGACAACGCAACACTTAGGCATGCAACATAGCCCCTCCGGTTCGATGTTTTACCTCACCATGAGGTCACTCGAATGATGGGGAATGTAAGGGAATGTAAGGGGAATCATCCCCAGATTGCCTTATGTTCATCTTATTTCAGCAATTTTCAGGTTGGTGAATTATTCAACTTCAGCTATATAATATATACGCAATATATATATATACATATGACTACACACACACATATATATATACATAACATCATATAACATTATATATATACATATCTATCTATATATATACATATCTATATATATATATATATGATACGCTATGATTTAATATGCAACACTTGCAGAATGGCCAAGCTGCTCCCAGCTGCTCCCAGCTTTCGTTCGTGTCAGGCTTCAGACAACTCATGCAGTTCGAGGAGCGCCTTGCACCTTGGTCCATAGATATTTGCTACCATTTGTTGCACTTCCCAACTACTGTAGTGGTAATAAGTGGTATATATCTGTTAATTAAGATGGTTCCTATCTGTTAAGATGGTTCCTATTTGTTAAGATTGTTAAGTTGTAGCATGTTCTAGCTGTTGCCCGATACGATTCCCATACTCATTGGAAGAACCAAAAAAAAACAAGCATTTCCCATCAATCAAGGGCCCCAGGGGTGCTTTCAAGCAACTGCAGCATCGATGGTCGCTACTGCTACAATGTACGAAACCTATGGAGTATAGGGCGCCAACAGCTCCTCTAAATATTTGAATTTCTGACTTTTCTGATTTCAAACGAAGTGTTGTCAAACTGTTGTCAAATCTGTCAATCATGGGAGTTTCCAAAAATCGCTACTAACAAGTGTATTCCATGTTAGATGGTGAAAAGATGTCAACCATGGACCATTCCCAAAAGTTGGAGAAACATATTTAGTGTGGGATGGTTAAAATATACCCAAAACCTTGGGATGGTTGAAGTGTTGTCAACCATGGAGGTTCCTTTACCTCTGGTAATTTCACAGTTTGCTATTGAACATGGCCTATAGAAATAGTTGATCTACCTATTAAAGATGGTGATTTTCCATAGTTTTTGGTAGATTTACCAGAGGGTAACCATCTCTAAAATCTCTAGTTTACTAACAGAGCTATGGAAACTCACCATTTATATATGATATCCCCATCAAACATGGTGATTTTCAATGTTTGAACCATCCCTTTGGATCAGGCGAGCCCCGTAGCCTTGGAGCTGGCGGAGGTGCTGCTTCGTTTCAGCAACGAGCAACGCGCCGCGGAGTGGCACGGCGAACGCGGGCGCTTAGTTCAGGATGGACGCTATGCCAAGGAGGCGGCGATGCTGAGCAAGGCCCAGGGGGATTGCGGGGATCACACGATGTGGACAGGGCAATAGATTATATCATAGTGACTGTTGCAATATGGTATGATTATACAATATTATATATATGTATATACTTGTATGTATAGAGCATGAATGACTTCATATGAAACATAGAAAAACATAGATTTACATCAGCCTACACATAGGTATATTATATTGTGGTTGCTATATGCTTCTACCGCTACACATAGATAGAAAACCCTTTCTAAACATCCGATGACAATACTGGCAATATGGACGCACATCTCACTGCTGGCATATGCTGATATACTGGGGCATGGAATCTCTGATGGTCAAAAGAAAACATTCATGATTTTCCCTCCAAAATCATCATATCATCATGTCACAGCAATCACGGCCAACATCCTCCTACTCACCATCATCACCATCATCACCATCATCACCATCATTACCATCATCACCATCATCATCACCATCATCACCATCATCACCAACATCACCATCATCATCACCACCACCATCATCATCATCATCACCACCATCATCACCATCATCACCAACACCACCAACACCACCAACATCACCAACATCACCATCATCATGATCATAATCACGATGATAATGATCATCATGTGTGATAACAAGAAGTATCAAACATATCAATAATCATCCACAACAAACAGCTCACCTCATCCACCCAAGCCATCCCAAGCCCCACTGGGAGGATCATCCACTTGGAGGATCATCTCAAGAAAGTGGTTAGGAACCATAGTTATAACTATGCTATAACCCATTTCAGCTATAACCCACGAATGACTATATGGTTACTATCCTCCAAGCACTCCAAGCACTCCATGCACCTTCCCATCTTATTAAATCACTATCACTATCAAATCTTGCAAGAAATCACACTAAAAAACCCTATTCAACCCCTCTTAAATCTGATTAAAATCTGACTTAAATCCCTCGCTGGCTCACCTCCCCAGGTGCTCTTAGGCCGCAGCGAGAGCGGTCCGGCCCGCTGCATCCTGGCCTGGTCCAAGTTCCTCCAGGGCGAGCACGGCGCGGCGGCCGGCGAGTTTTGCGCGTCGCTGACGGGGCTGGTGACGGAGAAGCCGCAGATGCTGGAGGAGGCCATGACGGAGAAGCCACGGTTTTCAGCAACCTCCGGTGAAAAACAAAAATTGGGATGGAACTTATTGAACATGATTGAACTAAGATATAACTAAGATAATTATTAGGGTTAAAACATGCTAAAACGTATCTATGGAATCCAGATATATCCAGATCATCAATATCATGAATCACCGCAAACAGCTAGGCAAAAATTCACTGGTGAAGGCTTGGGTCAATGTTTTTTGGTTGCGATGGTTGCCATGATCCTTCGAGCGATCGGATTTCAGGCTGCTTACATGGCGCGGCACTGTGCAGCCTTAATCCCGGGGGAGCCGCATTTGTCGGCGCTGGTGGAAGAGGTGAGGTGGTACACAGGGTGATGCGGCTGGGTAAAGATAGGATACTAAGATGGGTCAATCAATATGTATACATATACATATATATATAATTATATTCTAATAGGGTCAAATATAACTATTCAAATACAGTATCCAACTGGCTATAGCTGCAATTGGCAGATAAATACTGTATAGATTAGTGTAGATATACGGAATCCAGCTGTAATTAGTGTTGCTATCCAGTTGGTTGGGGAGCTAAGGACAACGAGACTTTGGAAATTTAGTTGCAACCCCCCGCCCTCCAGCAATCAAACAGGGCTGGAATTTCCCCCACTGAGTTCAATGATTTTACCAGTGAGGTCTCCATTAGTAGGGGATTTCCCATTGCCATGTTTGATTGCTGAAGTGTATCTACGTTAGTATTTCGTTATATTTTGCATAGGGCCGAGGGGTTTCTCGGCGAAGCTGTTGGCAGGGTATTCTTCGATTCCCGTCCCATTCCGAATCCTCCAATGTTTCACCTGTGAAAAAATAAGTTGGAATCGGCCTCGAAACTGGGCCATGTGGCCATATCCCCAATCATCTCCATGTCTTTAGTGTTTAAGCGGAACGGTACGTATGAGCCATGCCCAAAAGCAATGCTCAAAGGCTTTCTTGGAGTTTCTTGGTTGCTTATAACATTACTGGTTGGTGGTTTGGAACATTTGGATTATTTTCCATATATTGGGAATAGTAACCCCAACTGACGAACTCATATTTTTCAGAGGGGTAGGTATACCACCAACCAGGTTATAACATGTTATAACCAAACTTTCCCATAGCATTTCATGAGAGTTTCATCATGTTCGTGGCCGACACGGGCTTCAGCGAACCCCCAGGCCATAGCGATTGCCTCTGAGCCGCAGCCCGATGAGTCCAGCGGCTTTGGTGACGAGGCGCTCATGGTGCACCGCCATGGTAAGTGCTTCAGCATCCATCATACCCTTTGGATCCCTCTGGTTATTTAGCAAATTTAGCAGTTTGCCATTGAACATGGCCATAGAAATAGTTGATTTGCATAGTTAAAATGGTGATTTCCCATAATGTTAGTTTACCAGAGGGTGAAAATCGTTAGTTCACCCAGATATATCCTGTATATCTCCAGTTATTCTCCAGCTACTGGGATGCCATGTTTTCTACCCACCAAGTTAGGGTTCAAAACCCCTTCTTCTACATTTTCCTATAACACTTGCCATGAATTGGGGTTGAACTTGAACCTTCAATTTTTGCGCGAAGCCGCTGTTATACAGTGTATGGCATATATTGCACACGATTCTTTCGAAAGGCGCTCGAAAAGTCGACGTTTTGAGGACGTCATTTTCTGCATCATGCTATCCATAGCTTTGACAATTTCGCCGAAGATGCCGCATTTTTTCAACTTCCCCACTTGCATCTTACGCTTTGTCCCGGTTTATGTTGCCTTCATTGTTTGACATTTTGTTTTTCTTGATTCTTCTTGGGTATTCATCCTCGCCACCACCATCATCATCATCATCATAAAATTTCATGTTTGTTCATTATCTTAATAGTTTTTGTCCAAAGGTAAATCCCCCTGGACTTGTTTTTACTGCATCCACATCCTGACTTTTAGTTTTGTCTCCTTCATATTTGTTTCAGTCATGGACCAGTAGCTTTCCTCCATGTTCGAGAGCTAGACCAAGCAAAGTCTGAGTAAAATTGAAAAAATGCAGCTTATCATAGTTTATCACTATAGTCAAAATCCAGCTGCAAAAGAGACCTGAAAAAACAGCGCATGCCTTGTGTATCGAATATGTTCATTTGCTGGTATGTTTTTTTTGTGTTTCTTTATTTCATGAATTCATTGCAAGCGTAGCGGTCTTTCAAGATCCTCCATGTAAAAGAAAAGGATCCAAGGACATGCATACATGCAAAGATCGTGGGAACCCACTATGCAAGTACTCCGGGCTGATTACCTGTGGCCATCGTTGTGGTTCAAAATGCACATGTTTATTGACCTTACGGACCGTGTGTCCAAATTTTTTCCTAGCCTCCATCAACTCACATTGGAACACCTGCATCTAAATTTTGAAAAAAGGATGCGCTGAGAAAAACTTGAATATTTCTCAACCAAGTTCTCACAAACTCTATCTCTATCAAACCAAACGCTCCAAACAATGGAAAACGTATCCAAAAGTTCGAAATTCCGATTGGACACATGTTCGTTTGCGACACGTTTCAAGTTTTCGGCTCACCACCAAGCTGATCGTCCAAGAGTTCTGGAATCCAGGTATTTCATTGAATGCTGAGACAGGAAGTTGACCAGGTCTATTTGTGATTTAAACTATTTAGTTTGGTCAAAAATAAAGTCAGTTTAAACTAGCGAATAAAGGCTAAATCTGTAGGACTAAATCTAGTCCGTGATGGTAGATGATGTCCCCGAAGTACGTTTCTGATTTAGTCTGAGCTGTACTTCGTTTAACCTGCGTTTTTTAAATCTGCCTTCATCATGTTGTTTTCTCAGCTCCTCAAGCTTCAAGGGAAGCAGAGCATTGAAGACCGAGTACGGTCTTCAATGCTCTGCTTCCCTTGAAGCTTGCATAGGACATGTCGCAGCAAGAGCTGGACTGTTTGTTGACGATCTTGAAGGAGCCAAACAAGCCCTTCGAGCAGATTGCGCAGACATTCTACACGAGTTTCACCAAGCCTGACCAGTTCAAAGCTGGCTGTGTCATTAGCATGCTCATCCAGGACAATCTTTTGACACAGACACAGCGCTTGGTTGGATTCTACCTTCTCTACGACATCCACCGGCAGGAAACTGAGGCAACTACGCCTTTCGTGAACCATTTGTCCTGGAGATGGTGGAGAAAACAAAAGACAAGGCGGAAAGAAAGTTCCTGCTGCAGTTCCTGTCGTCCTTACCCAAGGAACTGCCAGAGCAAAGTGTGGAGGGCTTTCTCCAAAGCTGTGATCCGGCAGAGGATCCTGTCATCCCAGACTTGGATGCTCTACTGCGGATTCATCAGGTGAGTGCTCCGGTGGTGAATTCAGCTCAAGCTTTGGGCCTCAGACCAGTGATAAATGACAAGTCCGATGAAGGCTACTGGGTCC
>Ga0126342_10004695_pt1 | contig 23474 bp, 10 predicted proteins | sample Cyp1metagenome_FD_92528 | JGI IMG/M metagenome (GOLD analysis project Ga0126342, IMG submission 92528) | Coral microbial communities from Lord Howe Island, Old Settlement Bay, Australia - Cyphastrea 1 metagenome | ecosystem: Host-associated > Invertebrates > Cnidaria > Coral ...
ACGAGGAGGACGAGGAGGAGAGGAGGAGGAGGAGGAGAGGAGGACGAGAGGAGGACGAGGCAGGAGGAGGAGGAGGCAACTGACATAAAATCTAACAACCCTCACCTGGCAGGTGGGGAAAAACAAAATCGATCAAAACCCTTAGCAAAATATACTGAACATGTTGCCAAAAATTGGATTTCGAAGCTTTCTCCTAATATAAAATTTGAAGTCTTATTTAGAAAGACTGAAATTTCCAATTTCAAAATCGATCCAATTCCTTTTAAAATCTAATAAACATATTGCCAAAACAAAACGGATTTCGAAGCTTTCCCCAATATTAAATTCAACACCTTATTTAAAAAAAAAAACATGTCGACTTCAAAATCGATGAACATTATTTTAAAACACTAATTGATGATTTCAAAGCTTTCCCTTAAGTATGATTTTATCACTTCATAATAAAGAAAAACAAGTGATTTCAAAATCGATCAAATTCCTTTTGAACATCTACTGTAAAATGTCGCAAGAAATTGGATTGAGAAGCTATCCCCTATAAATTAAACACCTTAAAAAAAGACGGACCCTGATGAAAGAGCCCCCCGGGGCTAATGAGTTTTGATTTTGGGGATAAATCAGCAAATGGGACCTGAAGTTTCCCAAAACGAAGAATCTGGGGTAGTTTTTCGTATTTGGGGAGGTTTTAGTAACATGATGATTGTGATTCCTAATGGTTATCAGAGATTATCACTATAATTATCAATGATTGATTTATGATGATTATTATTGGTTATTATTGATGGTTATTAATGCTCATGACAATGACTTTTAATGGTTATCACTTCGTATTATTAATAGTTAATTGATGTTAATTGATTAGTATAGGGGCCATGCAACCGGGTCGCTCCTCTAAGATTTCCTCTAGGACTTCCTTTGAAAGAATTAGGTCACGATGACCTTGAAACGTCTTCAAACATCTAACCATGGTTTATTAATTAGGTGGGTATTCCCACAATAGTCATGATTTGATATTTAAATAGTATGGTTTATAGGTGATCGATCGAACTAGTTAATGGGATTATATAGGTGATCTATCTATAGCTAAGTTGGTTTATAAGTCCAATAACTATGGTTTATAGGTGATCTATCGAACTAGTTAATGGGATTTTAACTATAACCCATTTATAACTGGGGAACCACCACCACCTTGAAACAACTCTCACTGGCCGAGACTCCACGTCTTCTGACACGCAAACCATCGCGGATCCCAGCGCGACTTGTTTCTTGGTGCCGTTTGATGCACCACACGCGGGACCGTGGATGCCATGGGAATCTGCGAAATCCCATCCAGGGATGTCAGTGGCTCAAGTCAGTGGATATATATATACTGTATATATACATATATGTAATGTATATATATATATAGATATTGCATTATATATATATATATCTATTATCCCAGGATGGATCAGAAGACATGTGATATTTTGGGATACAAATGGATACAGTATGATACAGTAAATCAAACATGAAGCGTGCAAATACCAACCAAACATGGAACAACGCTACCAGGGACCATGTTGGGGTCTCCACAAGATCTGAAGACATTGGAACCACTTCCCCACACCTGAAATGGGTCCCCGGTTCGGTTCTCCCAACATCCATCCTTGGTCCATGTTTTACCCCAAAGCTAGGACTTCACTAAGCAGATCTCGGCTTTCTTTTCATGAAAAGTATTCACCAAAGATATCTGGTTGGTGGTTGACCTACACCTCTGAAAAATATGAGTTCGTCAGTTGGGATGATGAAATTCCCAACTGGATGGAAAGTCATTCAAAATTCCATGGTTCCAAACCACCAACCAGTGATATATTCACCAACATGGATCCAGCATCTACCTCAACCATTTACCTTGAGACTTGCAGCATCGGTCGGTGCATCGGTCGGTGAAGCCAGTCGCGATCCGCGATAACAAGTCGCGAGTTGGATATGACCACAGTTACCATACGAAAAAAAAATGAGTTTTTCATATAACATATATACTGTGGGTAAAATAATTTGGGGTTTTATGGTGAATGGGAATTAATGGGATCTAATGGGATTTACTGGGATATACCCTCTGGATCCCTCTGGTAAACATACAAAAAATGATGGAAAGATCCACCATGTTATAGCTGGGTAAATCAACTATATATATATATATAAATGGCCATTTTCTATGTCGCTTTTTGTATGTTTACCAGGCCGGGTATACCGTGGGTCAAACAATGCCATAAACCATCATAAACCCATCATCGAACCCATCATCCCCCAGAAAAATCACAATGTTTTGTTTGGTGCTATGTAAAAAACATTCCCAGGAAGTCATGGGTGGTAAAAATGGCATTGTTTTACCCACATGAATAATATACACCAATGTTAACTATGGTGCAGCCCTTTCTAGGAAAGCCAATGGTTGGAGTAGCCTATCTATCTCAACTAGCTGGGCTCCGTTCAAAAACCATCACAAAACGTGGTTATCTAAGCGACCGCGTCGGGATGAAAATAGCCCCCCGAAGTCCAACGGATCCTTTTCCCGGTTGGTGATTGACCTACATTATTCCAACATCATTCCAACATTATTCCAACGATTAACCATTATTCACCATTATTAACCAATATGAACCAATATTAACCACTAGTTTTGGATGGTTTATGATATTCTTAACCAATATTAACCAATATTAACTGGTTGGTGGTTGACCTACCCCTCTGAAAAATGATGGAGTGAACGTCAGTTGGGATGATGAAATTCCCAATATATGGAACAATAACAAATGTATACAAATGTTCCAAACCACCAACCAGTTTCTCATTTTAGAATTCTATTTGAGGGGGACAACAAAAAATATCACACTTTCTGGACGAATTATGGTAGCATCGAGGATCTCACCAACCCCTGCTCTTCCGTTTTAAACGCAGCTTGGCGCAGCCGCTTTGGGTGTCACGAGGGCCTTGCGGTGAATGGAGGGTGTCTCAAAATGAAGTATAGGACCATAGGGAACATGATGATGAACTGCCGGATTTTGGAGTACCCAAATTTTCAAACAAACCCTGGGATGATATCTGGTGCTTTTCAATCTGGACAATATCAATTGAAATGGTCATCCAACGGTTGAACAATTGGACACTATAAACATAAAATCATTACCACATAAGGATGGGATGATGAGCTTCGATGTGTTTTTTTGCCATTTTTATGACATGCTGATGAACATAAAGCATTTGAATCACACTTGGGCATGGGCCGAAACTGAGTACTCCAAAATGAATGGGTTCTCTCCCAAATGCCACACTTGCACTTGCGGCACGTCTTTAGATTAGATCCTTACTTGGAACCATTGTCTGGTAAACATACAAAAAACTATGGAACATCACTATTTTACCAGATGGTATATCCCAGTAAATCCCATTAGATCCCATGAAAAGTCAACATAAAACATGATTAAAGCCTATTTAGTCACCATAAAACACCATTAAGTCACCTGATGAAATCCCATTGATTCCAAATTACCAGAGGCTTTTTCCTCACCAAAAAAAAACGAAAATCGATTCCGCATGGATATCACCTTGGACCCACAGTACGCCATAAGGGGAGATCATGATTTGGACCCATATCATCTTCACTTTTGTCATTTATGCGTGTATATATATAATATATATATATATATTCATTTGGTATATTCAACTATAATATAATACATATGTATATATATATATATATATCTATCTATATATTGCATGTTATAATATAATATAAATGTATATTTATATATATATATATATATATTGCATGTTATAATATAATATATATATATATATATCTATATATATATTGCATGTTATAATATATATATATATATATATTTATTACATGTCATAATATAATATATACATATATAATATTATATATATACTATTATATATAGATATTTATAATATATGTATATATTGTATTATATTGTATGTAATTGACCCAGACCTCATGTATTGACCCATCGCGGAAAGAGCTTTGCCTCGCTGTCTTTGCATCGTTTTTGGGCGAACTTGGACCTGGAGGATCAGAGTTGAGCCCTGGTCTGAGGAATTCCAAGCATTTTTTACAAGGTGGGACCCTTGGCCCCCCAAACGATAGCTGAGTTGGTTCAACTAACTAGGTTAACTATGTGGTTTATTGTATAGGTATAACTATAGTTGAAGGGATATCCATATAATTGTATACACATGTGATGACACATGACATCATGGAGGGATATATGAGGAATTGCAAACATCATACGGGATTTCATGAGGAATATATGATGACACATGTATTCCGCATCTCACAAATTCACGATAGAAGCGCGTTATGCATTGAGGATAATGGAAACAAACACATACCCTTTAGTAGACTAAAATTACCACTCGTAAATGGACGTCCATATCAGAATATAGCGACCCCCCACGATGTTCAAAAAGAGTGAACCATTGTCAGAATATGTCAGATCCCAGAATCTATATGGAATCTCACTGGTCTCTATGATATGTAGCGTGGTTTTGTTTTGGGGGTTATCAGGTTATCAGGTTATCCCTCTATGTCTCCCATGTTAACAGCACGCTTTGGGGCTACACAATTGTTGAACAACCACATAGGAAATACCTAGTGTGATCCTCCATGATAGTTGGGTAAATGACCTAGCATTACACACAACCACTGACCACCAGAAACAAACATGCGGGTAATGTGGGTAAAACAATAATAATAAACCATCCCCCAAATCACCATTGGGTGGTATAAACCATAAAAAATGGGGCGGTTTATTACATAAATGGGTGGTATAAACCATAATGAGGTAGTTTATTAATTACATAATTGGGTGGTATAAACCATTAAAAATGGGGTAGTTTATTATTGTTTTACCAACATTATAGCTTTAAAAGGACAAGGGTGCCCCAAAATGGTTGAAGCAATGACCGTGGCATCCATGGTACCCAACTCTAGGTCGAAATCGGCTCTTGCAAACTTCACCCACCAAAAAGCCGTTACTATGGTTCATTAACATAGGGAAACTGGTGATACATATTGATATAAATAAAGTTTTCGCTATCCTATTTTCAGACCCTTTGGCATCCCCATAGTTGTCATTTGGTACAACTGCAGGACCTACCATAACCCACAACTTACTACCATTATGATTCACGTTGCCTTATTACGCCGCCATATAGATTATGTACTCAACCTTAAATGTACCCATACATATCCATATCTTCAGATTTCTATACGGAAAAATCCCTGTTAGGTTTCCCCCCAAGTTGGTTATTCAAACTCCAAATAAAGTATCATATATCGCTGTGTCTGAAAATATGGTTTTTCCAAAAACCCCTATTGTATAATCTGGGTAAACAATAATATTTCACTAACCTGAATCTTGCAGCCATTTGGGGATGATTTTATTGCAATAAACCATGATTTCAGGCTTCGGGAGAACAGGGTTCGGTCGTGATAATCTACCCAGTTTTTCTGGTTGGTGGCTGCCCTACCCCTCTGAAAAATATGGAAGTCAGTTGGGAGTATTCTTCCCAATATATGGGAAAATAATCCAAATGCTCCAACCCACCAACCAGTATATATATATATATCCCATTGAGTTGATAGTGTGTATATATATATATCCCTATACCCTCTGGTAATTTGTTACATAACTATTGAATTTTCCCATGAAAACTATGAAAAATGGTGGATCTTTCCATAATTACCCAGTTTTTTGGATATCACCATTTTCAGACAACCCCTGCTACCCCATCCGCCTCCTCCAATTCCACCTGGGCTTGTGCCTTCACCTGAAACGCAAAACGTCGTATCATGTTTCTGACAAAAGTCGTTCGTTCCATGGATTGGTTTCATGGTTAATGATGGTTAATAGTAGTTTATAGTGGTTAATGGTGGTTGATATTGGTTCAATGGATTCGTTTTAAGGGAACAAAAATACCGGACAACCCCAAATTTAATGGGCAAATCGATGGTTTCCTGTTAAGATTTTCCCTTAAACCAATCCATCGGTTAAAGGGAACATGAACACCGGAAACCCCTAAATTCAATGGGAAAAAACGTGAAACAACGATGGTTTCCGGTGACGATTTTCCTTTAAACCAAGCCGTTGAATAATCTAACTGAGGATATAACCCGGCTAATTTTGTATTCAATATGGAACTCTATTCACGTATAATTCCTAGGGTGCAACCCAAGGTCTAGTTATTTTCCTTGGGTTTCACCATGGTGACTTTTCACATCTATCTTAGTATGATGTAGATCCACATTTTCTACACGTCCTAAGTTTTATATATTGAACCCTTGGGGTGTGCTGATCACATGTTTTGGATATTGTTGATTTCATATACAGAATTTCCATGGCCAACATTACGCACAAACACCGTGGTTTGCCCACAAACAGAATGACGTAAAAACAAAAAAACATAGAACAATTAACCATATCGCAATTAGGGTTTCATTTCGGGGTTTACATAGATATAATTTTCCCCACCGCTATAGAACAACTAACCATATCGCAATTACGGTTTCATTCAGGGTTTACACAAGATATAAAATCGCCCAGCCCCCCGGAACAATTATATAATTAACCATATTTGAATCATGATCATGATGATGATCATCATCATCTGCTGAGTCTATAGTATGCGTAGTGTATAAACCAAGTGGATTTGGCCATTAAAGAAATGAACGCTGCACTACTAGTTGTATGTTCTACCGCCATCAACTGGTTGTTCTTAAAATGCATCATCATTCACTTTAAACTTTAAACCCAGCAGCGCAACCCCAAAGAATCAAAAGGGATTTGCCGTAATTCCTCGACTGATGTCATAAAATGCCCCAGGATTTTATAGACACACAATCAGCAAAGCGACCATCTTGCTATATCATATGGATCTCATCTTTCCTTAACCGATATCTTTGGAGGTTTGAGCTTCTCTGCTGCGGCAACTTCTTCCACTTCGTGGCTGTTGCGCCAGCTGTATGACTTAGTCCACGCAACCGCACGTGCAACCTGTTGGCGAGATACACCAAGAGAAGATGAAGCATCATGATCTTCCTCAGAATAGGTGCTGGACATGACGATGTCAGGCCCACCCCTTCCAGCTCCTCCGAACGTAGAGGAGAGGGCGGCCCGCAACAGGTCCTTTTGTTTTTCGCTTAGGGATGCGACGGTCAATGCCGAATCCGCATCAATTACAACTAGGCCAGTCCTCCTCATGGAGGCGATCCCAAATACCATCGCCGCTGTGGACTTCTCATAGCCGGACATTCCGGCTATCGCTATGCGCGTAGGGAGCGGTCGGATGTTGTTGAACGCAGATACCGACTCCAAATCCGTTGATGAGTCCAAGATTTTGAAGAGGATGGCTTGCAAAACTGAAATGGCCTCAGAGTGGCCAAGTACACTTCAAGAAGTTCATGCTCCATTCTGACTTCGGCCAATATTCTAGGATTGGATATTGCATTGTTGTTTTTTTAGGTTGCTATACTGGCTTTTGAGTCAGTCAAATCACAATGCCAGCAGAAAGAAAAAACAACAAACATGTGACTCGACACGGAAAAACACATGCTGTGAAAAACAGCTTTCACCCTAAGCATTCCAGAGGGAACGTTCACCAACATCTTGCGAAAAAGAAGAAGCTCTCGGAACCCTCCAACGAAAATAAAAAACAGGTGCCCAAGCCGGATTCCTCCGGAAAGAATTCGATTTATGTCTGTAGACCATGGATCAAAAGCTTAGCAACTTGCTGTTGACACCCAAATCTAGCTCTTGTTCTTAGATGTTCATACCCCCACCTTCGATTTTGACACATCGGTCTGGGTCATTGTGGGGCACAAATCATAAAAAGCTCTTTGCTGCTTAAATCCCTAAACCGAATTCCTTGTAGATCCTCCCACATGTTAGGCAGACTAATGCCTCCCCATACCCGCCGCTTAAATCATGTGAAAAGTCTCCATTTTTGCGGGGCCACCAGTGGTGCTGCTAATGGATCTCCAGTGGTGCTGCTTAACTCCCCACGTTCCGGCACCTGCATTGGCTGCAGCCTCTGAGTAGAAGGCTGCAATGTCCGAGGCATACGCCTGAGTTGACTCCCAAAGAGGGGCCATTTTCCTCGATTTTCTTGACGAAAAGGGTGAGTTAACCAACAAAAATGACGAAAACATGGGGAGAAGCTTACTTAGATGGGCCATGGTTTGTCAAATGTTGATCCTAACCCCAAACATCCCTGGGTATAGAATGGCTTATAAACCTCCCAAACAACTAAGCAGTTGACTCCTGGCTCAGCTAGAATAGAGTTGGCCCCCTTTTTGTTGAACTTTTTCGGGGTTTCTGTCAAGATAATATGTGTAGATCATGGGTGTATACGAGATCATGTCTTTTTGTTGCTTGCTTTGAGGGTCATGTTGGACATCATATTTACACTAGATAATGACTCAGGCTGCAAACAACAAAACATGAATCTGGTTGGTGGTTTCAACCCCTCTGAAAAATATAAGTTCGTCAGTTGGGATGATGAAATTCCCAATATATGGAAAGTCATAAAATTCATGTTCCAAACCACCAACCAGGTAAAATAAAACGATCTCAACCAACAACATGGTGATGTCCAACAGAATCAGGATGCAAAAAGAACCATGGATGAACCACCAAGACTACACTGGAGAGATTGGCTTAGACAGGTGTCGACAAAGTGTCACCGCGTCACTTGTGTGTGATACTAAGTCACTACTTCGAAAAGTAGTAAAGTTTTGTACATGCAACAAATTCAGGAAAAAAACCGGTAAAATAAGGGTGTTTACCACTGATCTTCTTCATATTACCAAGGTCGACCCTGATCTGTCTGGGTTTTCTGGGCCATCGCACCGACCAAGCCAGGTGAATGCCAAGCAGCAAAGCGGCCTTGCAGGGAAGGCAGATGTTTCATTCAAATCTACGAAACCGCTCGAGCGCAGCGCTGACTTTCCAAACATTGGATAAATTGGGATGAATTGCTATAGTTTGTTGTTTGAATCATTTGAATCATTAAAAGCAAATACACTGTTGGTAAAACACTCATAAACCAGCCATATTTTGATGGTTCATAGCACCCAGTTCTGGTGGATCGATGGATCATATTGCTTTATAGTTTCTCAAAAATAGTTTCAAAAGATAAGTTGCGTCTGAACCTTGGTTTACTTGTGAAATCATATGTTTTTTATATAATATGGAAATCAAAGCAACAACGAAGTGCTCAATCAGAACCTGGGGTATACACAAAGTATACATAAAAAAAACAAACAGAAGGCATCAAACCATGTCACACTATAATTTGTGTAAACTGCAAAATTATAAGGTGTAATCTGCAAAATTAAGGTGTAATCTGCAAAATGTAGGGGATTGTGTACCAACTCAAATGAGCAAATAAACACGATAGGTTGATGTGATCCAACATGTTTGATGAGGGCACACCATGTAAATGACATGATTAAAAAGCACATATTATATATATATATATGTTATATAGTAATATGCGTATGTATATATATATGTACATATGTATATAATAAATAATATAAATGTGCATTATAAAAACAGTGTATTAATTCGACCACACGGTGGCACCGCAACTGGGATCTGCACGGCAACCAAGAGTAAGATCCCCAGCAACACGGCCTAAAGGCTCAAAAGCCGGGGATCCAAATTACGGGATCCGTTTTTAGTTGTTGGTGACTGGATGCTCAGCCATCCCCCAAATATAACCCATAGGATCCATGGTGCTCGTATATGTGCTAACATGTGGGGTATATTGATGGTAAATGTTAAGTTACCATATATAGGATAATTACATGGATCCTATGGGTAATACTAATAGTAATCAAAAATAGCAATAATAATAATAATAGTATAAATATAAATACAACAATACATATATATGATAGTATAATAATATACAGAATATATAGATATATTAAAACAATAGTCATGATGATAATAATAGGTTTTGGGGAATTGCTTTTCATGGCGAGACAACATCGATTCTTCACAGGCACCTCTGACACTGAAATCATATAGTTACAACTTCTAAGGTTTCAGCAGGGATTTTCAGCAGAAAATCTCGGCTACTGATGCATCCCTATACTGTGTACTAGTCAACCTTCAGTGTTTGCAAATTATGTTTTTTTTTCCGCATTCAGCTGGTGTCCTGATTTTCAGAGTTCCAAGTCTGACGCCTTGATATGAGTCTTGACCCAACACCAACTTTTGGAGATGTTTGGTTCCATCTTCCCTCACGTGTGGCATGGTCAAAACATTGCATATCCTATATCAGGTATCCCGGTATCCCACCAGTATCAGGGATTTCTTGCAGTTCCTATTGCGGATGACCATCCTTCTTCGTGGGATTCTCCAAAAAATTGCCATATTTCTGGCACCAAGTCGTTTTCGTTGTTAGTTGCCCTCTGGCGTTAGAAAAATCCTGGCAAGTTGGCAAATCCCCGAAGTAAATGGGGGATTTTCCAGCTCTCCAGCAATGTGAGGCCCCTTTCGAGAACGCTAAGTTGGTGTTCACATAACTCCAATTTCATTATGGTTTATGGTACGCAAATAACGAACTAGTTACTGGGGCGAATCTAAACCAACTAACATCACTGGGGGGCCTCACATTGCAGATACTCTCGCCTCTTTGACCATCCATTTGGAAGGTCTGAGTATTTTGATCCAAACCACGAGTGTCCAGGTATAAGTTGGTTGATTAACCCATCCAACTATAAATTGATCTCCACCATACACCCAATAGTTGTCCACCATGACTCCTAGCACCTTACCTATCCAGGGGGGCCTCTTCGTGTTGATGAACGAGCCATGTTTGCTATGTAAATGCCAGTTTTCAGTGGATAATTCAACATTTTCATTGGTTGAGCCTACTTTTTTCACAGTTAAACAACAATTTTTGCATTCCAACCTGCCGAATTTTCCCCGGTCCACCACAACAAAAAAATCTCCGTCGCCCGGGCGGAGGAAAAGGGGCAAAGCTCAGCGACCTGGGTGGAGTGAAATGGTGCTAAGCTATATATCCAACCACCATGGTTTTATTGGGTGCTTGAAAAGGGGACTTAATTTTGTACTGTTGAATATATTTGAACAGTATACGTCTATCATATAGCTTAATGTCTATCTATATATATAACATCTGTCATTTGGACCTAAATCTATCATATATATATAACCACCATGGTTCAATGGTGCTTTAATGGGACTGAAAAGGGATTAGTAAGCAACAACTAGTTGGCTAAGTGTAGAAAGTCGTACCACTGAAATAAACATTGAAACACATGAATAGATAATCTATGATGAGATCTAATCTGTGTATGTAGATAGTTGTTTTTGGTGTAGGCCTGTGATATCATGGTCCAATTTCTTTTCTTGGTGGATACAAAGGTGGTTGGCCGGGAAATCTACTGGTGAACTCCAGCATTTTTACTGTGGTGAGGGGCTACCTACTTCTAAATGCGATAAACCACAATAGATGTACGGCGGAATCATAGGCTATCATAGGCCTTGATGATTTCTATATGGATAGAAAGGGATATAGGTTTCTTCTAAAAAGATGACACATCACACATCCATTGGCGGTTCTTCTGTAAAACTTCCACGTTCTGTTTTTAAGGTTTCAAGCGAACCAATCCATGGATTCTTTCATAGCTTTCCAATACAGTGGTAAACCCATAATGGATGCCAATGGTTCATAGATGTGATCTAAAAGCAAGAGTTCCAATGAAAAAGCAAAACTGTCTTTTATTCAAATGTAGTCAGGCAAGTGGAACAATGTGGTGGAAACTAGGAAACACGGTTGAAACCACCAATCAGAATATATTGGTCACATAGCCATCATTTACCCTCCAGTAAATTAACAGTTCGACCCTGCCAGATAGGATTTGGAAGATTAGTTTCCACTAAAAATTGATGAATTTCAGAGTCTATGTTAATTTTCCAGAGGGTATCTCCCATGTTTCATGAGGATTTTGCTATTTCTTCATGGTAACCTTACCCCGCGAAGCGGGTCTCCCATCCTCAAACGCCGCAATAAAAAATGCTGGGGCGTCGACGGGAGTCACATCCAATAAAGCCACCAAGTCCTGAGGGATGGTTCCATCCTTGGGGGGATGTTTAACTGATGGACTATATATATATATGATATGATATAATATTATACATATCATATATATATAATATGATATAATATTATACATATCATATATATATATATATATGATATATATGATATATATGATATATATATATATATATGTTATAGAAACATGGAAACAACAACACAAAAAAAATAAAATGACATGTCCATATATTTTTGGGGATACGTATTACATTACAAATATTTCTATACTGTATAACTATAATATAACTCCTAAAAAAAATGAAACACATGCCTCGCCGTTGGCACCTCCGGTGGAACTCGGTCTTCATCCTCAGAAAACACAACTGGACTCTGCACGTTCCGGTGGAACTCTGCTATGGTCATCCCCAAGAAGCGAAGAACATATGGTGGGAACGCATGATAAACCGCGATGTTCACCTAGTTTACCTGCACCAAATTGTTCTTGTTTAGGTCCTATCAAATCTCCCGGTTGTTTATGATTAATCCATAGTTAATCCCTATATTTTACTCTTGGGTTTAGGAAGGGAAACACTGAATCGTCTCTTTTGGGACCGCTGCAAGATGCCAGAAGCTAAGCTCTTGGCATCTGGCAAGCACAAAGCTTCGTGGTCACTGCACGCCTCGACGTGGGTAAAACAACAGAAGCCTGGGACCCCGTGATTTGCTGAGTTTAGATGCCAGGAGCCTGCAAAGAAACACCCCGTTTTCGAGCTGAGTAAAAAAAAAAACAACCACAAAATCAAATGCACAAATCAAATAACCCATCTACTACATCCAATAACCCATCAACGGACCAAGAACAGGAATCCGCACAGGTTCAGTTTGATTTCATGCGGGCGCATGCCAAAGGTTATAATTAAGACAGAATAAAAACGATCCACAACAAATGGTGTAGGAAATCCCCAACAAATTAGAAGGTTAAGACATGTCTTTAGCTTACGACAATGGTTTCTTGTAACATGTCTGTCAAATCTGAGGTATCCATTGAAACTTCATATCCGATGAATCGCCATAATGAACCCGACATAAACCAATAGCAGCCCAGTTTTTAGTAGGTGGTTTTCACAAAAAAACCTATCTCAGTCATTGAGGCCCATCCTCCCAAATTCTATGGTCGACAACCACCATCCAAATGTGTATACCCCAATCGAAACTAGATCACGGAGATCTTTTCACCAACAAACATGTGACTGGGCACCACCTTGTAAAGTACATGTTGATTCATGCTGACAACTTCACACACACAGCAAAATCTACATGTTGATGCTGAAAATGGTGACTAACAACGGATTTAGAGGATTTGGAGGTATTGCCAATTTTCAGACTTGCTAGTTGACAACCTATAGTACATTGCCAGCCTTGTTCTGTTCTTGTCATGCGTTACATATATAATTATATATATATGTAGATCTTGTACATCCTTTCTTGTCAACTGCCCCACGTACTTGGAGGACCAGCCACTACCTGGTGAGTTTTTCGTGGGCATATCCCTCCCATGGCTCCTGGCTCCTCTAATGCACCAAGAAACCGTCACCGCATCGCCACGACCATTCAGTAGGCCCCAAGAGGACATGAAAGGTCGGTATCCGCGAGGATTTCTCCAAAGCTGCTGTTTTTTCAGTAGCAAAAATGAGTAAAGATTGTGACTTAACCATACTTAACCAACAAGAATTGTGATTTAACTATACCAACAATTCATATTTTGAAGTCCACATATCAGGAATTTATTTTCGTAACTGGAACATATGGTTTTTAGGGTAAAAGGGTTGGCACATGGCATATGGGTGTGTCCAAATATTGTTATGGGGAAATTGATCATGTTTGGGAGCTTGGAACGTCAAACTTGATCTATTCTTTAAGGGCTCCAGACCGTCTGCAGTGGATTCGGCCCATATCCATTTCAAATCCCAGCACGATTTCGGGAATTTTCCGCTCGGCTTGGATTTGACCATGATTCGCTGGTGAGCCTGAAGAAAACATATGGGAATAGGCGGAATAGGTCAAAATTTCACAGCCAGGGGACTGCAGACTTTGATCTGGTCTTAACCATCTAAGTATTGGGGTACTGAATTTTGGTTCACAATTGAAACCATCGACCAAGTGGGTTTGTGAAAAAAAAACATGTAAAATTCAACTCCGGATTAATAAAGCCAAGCTGATGAACTAGCATCCCCCCAACGAGTGAGAATCTTGATAATGTTAGTAAGGCAATAGTACACCAGCCCCAAATTTCCCTTTTTGTTATATGGCTAATATAAGTATAAACCATCCACATATGTTTAGTTTATCATTGTTTTCATAACCTCAAAGTGGATAAAACAATGTCATAAACCATCCCTCAGATCACCATTTTTATAGGTGATATAAAACATTCCCAGGAAAATGGGTGGTAAACATGGCATTGTTTTACCCACATCACCCTGGTTTTCTCTTCAGACCTCACGACCTGCGACCTTGCCGCGCCTTTTTTGAATCGCCGAGATCGTTTTGAGGCGAGGGCTTAAGATTCGAGGTTTGGAAGTCCCGTTTGGAATGGGAATTGTGCAACAAAGAAATTTGGTAGTCTTTAAAGAACATTGACAAAGGATACCAAATGATACCCATGGTCTGAGTTCTGTTCTGTCTATGTGACGTTTGACCATCTTCAGGTAGTCAGCCCGGATGGTTTTCACAGGTCCCGTATCGATCAAAGGTGACCCAAATCATCACTTGGGGATGGTTGAAATCCAACGCATCTCCGGAAAGTCAGTGTGGAAACAACCTATATCATAAGTCATGCGTTACCCCCAAATCATCGAAAACTAGATCATAACTTAGTATTGGAACCCATGGTTTTGGGGTACCCCATTTCAACGTTCACATCTGTATACCAGGAGTGTCCGCCGACCGATCACTTCGTGCATAGGAATGTATGTATGTATGTATGTATGTATGTATGTGTGTATGTGTATGTGTATGTGTATATGTATATGTATATGTATGTGTATGTGTATGTGTATGTGTATGTGTCTGTGTATGTAAATGAGTATGTATCTGTATGTATCAGTATGTATCTGTATGTATCTGTATGTATCTGTACGTATCTGTATGTATCTGTATGTATCTGTATGTATCTGTATGTATCTGTATGTATCTGTATGTATCTGTATGTATCTGTATGTATCTGTATGTATCTGTATGTATCTGCATGTAAATGAGTATGTATCTGTATGTATCTGTATGTACCTGATTGTATCTGTATGTAATCTGTATGTATCTGTATGTACCTGATTGTATCTGTATGTATCTGTATGTATCTGCATGTATCTGCATGTATCTGTATGTATCTGTATGTATCTGTATGTATCTGTATGTATCTGTATGTATCTGCATGTATCTGTATGTTTCTGTATGTATCTGTATGTATCTGTATGTTTCTGTACGTATATGTACGTATATGTACGTGTATGTATGTATATGTGTATGTAAATGTGTATGTAAATGAGTATGTATGTGTGTATCTATGGTATGTATGTGTGTATGAATGTGTATGAATGTGTGTGTGGATGTGTGTATGAATGTGTGTATGAATGTGTGTATGAATGTGTGTATGAATGTGTGTACGTATGTGTATGTAAGTGTATTTATATGAAAGTGTATGTGGGTGTGTGTATGTATATGTGTATGTATGTGTATGTATGTGTATGTGTGTGCATGTGTGTATGAATGTGTGTATGTATGCATGTGTTTTTGTATGTGTATGTATGTGTGTGTGTATGTGTGTCTATGTGTGTGTGTGTGTATGTATGTGTGTATGAATGTGTGTATGTATGTGTGTTTGTATGTGTATGGATGTGTATGTGTATGTATGTGTGTATGTATATGTGTATGTATGTGTGTTTGTATGTGTATGGATGTGTATGTGTATGTATGTGTATGAATGTGTGTGTATGTGTGTCTATGTGTATGTGTGTGTATGTGTGTGCATGTGTGTGTATGTATGTGTGTGTGTATGTGTGTGTGTATGTGTGTAGGTGTCTGTATGTGTGTGTGTGTATGACTGTGTGTGTATGAATGTGTCTGTATGTTTTTGTATGTTTGTGTATGTTGTTGTATGATGTTTGTATGGTTCTTGTGTGTTGTTTGAATTGTTTTGTATGTTCTTTGTATGTTTTTGTTTGCATGTTTTTTGTATGTTTGTAGTATGTTTTTTGTATGTTGTTAAAGGCTTTGTCTATGTTGTTTGTATGTATGTTGTATGTGTCTTGGAATGTATTTTTTGTATGTGTTTGTATGTTTGTGTAGAGCTTTTGTATGTTTTTGTATGTTTTTGTATGGTTTTGTATGTTTTTGTATGTTTATGTATGTTTATGTATGTTTATGTGTATGTATGTGTATGTATGTGTGTATGTGTGTGTATGTGTGTGTACGTGTTTGTATGTGTGTGTATGTGTGTATGTGTATGTATGTGTATGTGTGTGTATGTGTATGTATGTGTATGTATGTTTATGTATGTTTATGTATGCATGCATGCATGCATGCATATACTATATATACACATACATATACACATACATATGTATATATACATATATCATAATTTGTTTTGTATTATTATATTATATCGTATACGTATATATATATATATATATATGTATGTATGTATGCCCGTGCGCCGCACGTGAACAGTCACCACCTCCAAAGATTTCATCATTAAGCTGCGCCCACAGGTGTGTCCCAACGACAACAATCAAGATGAGCAGCTCTGATTCAGAGCCGTTGCAAAACATACATGGCCAAACTCCAAGACACCTTAAACCAGTGACATGCTGTGGTGACAACAATGGTGATATGAGATATGTGGAGGTTTCCTAAAAATAGGGGTACCCCCAATTCATTCATTTTTATAGGATTTTCCATTATAAAACATTCAGCTATTGCGGTACCCCATTTATGGAAACCCCGATAATCCCCCATGAGTATATATGTTATGACAAATGATGATGCAGAGTGGTGAACATGACAGCAACCAACCTTCAATTGGGATACACCACCTTCTACCGTATATAGTGGCCTTTGACTTTGCAACAAAAAATAGCAACTTTTGAAAAAGGTACAATAGCTACAAATGGTGGACTATCCGTTGCGATGCTCTTCTTCACAAGGACGATGATGTCTGGTTGTTGATAGTTGGAAAAACGCCTTGTTGAAACCTTCAACCAGATGCGTATACCCAACTCCAGGAACCATTGCAAAGGACAAACAGTGACCTTGAAGTGACCTTGAAGAACTTCAACATTTTTTGTCTAAATATCCTGCGATATTGCTTTCTAATGTCTTATAGTGATTTTGCTGCTGATACTCATGTTCGAACATGTTTTAATCCGTCAACTTCCAAAAATCCATCTCTTAACATCTCTTAACCAAATGGTTGATTTCAGATATCCAGAACACAGCCGTCCTACTCTTGCCTCGAACATGCCTCTGCCGAGCATTTACCAAAGGGTCAAACGGAACGGGTTTGATACTAAACCCTGGTATGCTTCAGGAAACACCCAAGGTTGACGGAATAATCAGTTGTACCCTCTGGTAAACTAACATTCTATGGACAATCACCATTTTTAATTGGTAAATCAACTATAAATGGCCATTTTCAATAGCTATGTAACAAATTACCAGAGGGTAATGAGTCGATCCTGTGATGTTCATCTCTTAGCCGTAGATTTTGAGTATGTTTGAGTCGGGTCTTGTCGCCCACTTTGAGACACACCGGTTGGCGAGGTGATTCATCCGGGCAAATGATGTCTCAAAGCTGAAATAAATCCATGTTGAGAGATTCCAGAGGCACTATGAAAGATGATACCCTCCAATAATGTAACATACCGATGGACAATTGCCTATTTAAATATATATATATATATGTGATTTAGCTGCATATAACAACCTTCACATTTTTCTTCGCCACCTCCGCAGGTTGAGATTCACCAAATTTGCCGGTGGATGATGCTTGAAAATCGTCGTTTATTGCACCGTTACCAGTTGTCGCTCCTTTCGGCCGATGAGGAAACACTGGAAAGTCGTGGGACTTTCCGACTTTTTCTGTCGAAAAAATCTAGGACCTACTGTCACAAGCGATGATTCTGAGAGTGCAGGCGATAAAAAATTATCACACATTGATATATAACAGTTGTGAGAACATACAAACATAATAAGGGTTTGCCTGAAAACTGGGTACCCCAAAAACCAACTTTATTTACCATAATGTTCGCTCATTGCTTGATAGTTAATGGTATTTTTAGTGGTTACTTTGGAGGCAAATCCCTCATTTTCGCACCAAAGTATCATACCAAGATGGCTGTACATTCCATCCTCCTGTTGCAGTTCGGTATGGAAAATCAGCAGGTAAATCATCGAACTGAAGGGGCAATCTAAATCCAAACAAAAGCGCACTGATGCAAACTGTTAAAGTACCAAAGGGTGTGTCTCCGCAAAATCTTTTTGGATGTGTCGTGCATGTTTTCGTCTTCCTGGACATCAATTCTTGGAATAATGAATAATATACGAACCTATATATATATACATATTTACTATAGGTTATCTCTTCCATTAGGGCTTTCAAATATTGTACAGTAATCATCTATTGTAGGCAATACATATATATATATATATTGCATTTTATAGACTTATCATTACCCTGATAGACTTATTTAGATAACTATATACCCTATGTAGGATTTTCAATTACATGTCCATTGTATCCTCCATTTTCTAGGCACGACCATCTTCAAGGCCACGATGCCGGCATGAGGTAGGGTTGGGACAACGCAAATCATGGTTAATCAAACTTGTTTTTTTGTGTAAAAAATAATGGGGCAACTGCAATGTTTCATTAAACAATATATGAATATACATTATATAAGTATATATATAGTACATCCCACATATATATATATACTGTATATATATAATTTAACATATATATATACTGTACATATATATATAATTTAACATAGATATATACTGTATATATATAATTTAACATATATATATATTATGTATCAATATATTATGTATATATATACACTGTATGTATATATATATATATATTATACACACTGCACATTAAATATCGTTCCATGGCCTGGGAGCTCCTCACAGAAACTTGGCCTGGCTGGTGCGCTTCAAACTTTCTTCGGGTTTCCACCGAGCAGGCGGGGGGGTACATATGAGCAGTGTTCAAGACCCGCAACGTCATTCCATTTCCCTCGTTGTTTGGTAGGAATTCACCGAATGGATGATCAAAAAAAAATCTGCTTGGCGAACAGTGTGATTCCGCTGATGATGATTCCCAAATAACATGGATGTTACGATGTATAAACCTATAGAAAAAAAAACTTACTGGTGCTAAACGCAGGGAATTTTCGGGAATGATCCATAATCACTAGTAATAATCATCCCAGCAACCCCCAGCAACCCATCCATTCCCTGCGTTTAGCACCAGTAAGAAAAACATCCATCAACCAACAGGGGTGAAGGAACACTGTTCATTCAAGCAGCTCACCCAGCGCGAGCTAGACATGGACGTTGGAATCACCACAGCCAGTTGCTGAGAGGTCGTTGGAATCTACCCTGAGTAAATCTCTGCTCTGGAACAAATCCTACATTGTGAGGCCCCCGTTCGATAGCGTTCAGTTGGTGCACATAACTCCAATAACTATGGTTTATGGTACGCAAATAACGAACTAGTTACTGGGGCTTTTGTTAACCAACTTAGCTATCGAACGGGGGCCTCACAATGTAGCTTTTCAATGCTTTTCATGGGAAAATCATATGGAAAATCATGATGTTCTGTTGCCAAAGAAGACTTCATGAGTAGTTTGAAGCCCTGAGCCAAAAAAATATTATAAGCCAGGTTTTCAACATACACTTACACATATGGTTCATATATATATATATACATATGAATATATATATATATATATATGAATATATATATATATATATTCATTATATATCTACATATGTCCCCAGTATCCATATCCCCACTCCCCATGATCCACAATCAATGGCATCTGGAGTGGTGAAACCCCACATTTTTTGCCTCCATGCCGGTCAGCAAATTAGCAGAACGCAGCCAGGGTACAACCCGAAACGCTTTGGACAATGCATAGGGATTTAACCACCTTCTGGTGAAGTTTCGCACTTAACGGTTGTTGGTGGTTACTAAACCCCAAAAAACATGTATTGGATAGATATTATAGATTATAGAAATTCTGTAATAGTTGTTCGAATATAAATATATATATATATACACAGAAAAATAGATAGATATTAACCCTTATTCTTCAGTGGTCACCTTAGGAGGGGTTGGTTGCAAACTTAAAATATAATGACTTCGGGTGCTTTATCTTCTCTTGTTTACAATTCCAAGTAGTTTTTTGTTTTGATTCTTAAAATTTGGTCGATCAATATCTATCTCTGAACCTCATCAGGCTTGGACTTGAACGAAAAGAGTCGAAAAGTAACACCAAAACTAGCGCAATCAAAATCTCAGACCCAAAACTTGAAAAATGTCCAAGTTTGACACATGGTGTGGATTGATCTAAACCAACATCTGTCATTCGAAACCCATTGGATCTCCGAGGATGGCGAATGGCCCACCATTTCTTTTCACAAGTTCAATGATCCCCAAATCAAACATGTTGGCCCATTCTTGCTTTGATTCCCACAATTTGAGAATCAATTCGGGGAATCAATTGGAAAATCATATACGTAAGAACTCATGTTTTATAATTCCAGGAATCTCCAAAGTTGATTCATTCCCCAAAATCCATTTTCTAATGCTAACCATTTGGGATATTTTGGGATGGGTGACCAAGAATCTTTTCTACCCCAGCTGCAGCTCAGGAGCCACCCGTTGGGTTGGTGGTTATCTACCAAGAAACCCGTGGTTTAGTAGGAGATTTGCACTTAATCGGGACCATGGTCTATGGGGGTGTTGAATTTTAGGATGGGATTGGGATCAAACATGTTTTGTATTGTATCATGTGGGTGCTTACTATAAATAAAGCCATTTTTGGGGTTCAAATACACCATCAATTTCTAGAGTAAAACATGGTCTGCGTCATTTGGGGGTTGCTATAAACTAGGATAGGTTCGGATAGATATTGAACATGAACCAGAACATGGGTTAGATATCTAAAAATCTAGCCCAGTTCATTGGGGAAAACCAAGGCTTTTCCATGTCTATGCAATTGAAGCGATGGATGTTCATTGGGATGTTCAAGGGACAACAATCACTACCCTCTGGTAATGACTAACAGTTTGCTATTGAACATGGCCCATCAAAATCGTGGATTTACTCAGCTAGAAAATGCTGGATCTTTCCATAGCTATGTAACAGTTTACCAGAGGGTATCTCCCAGTGAATCCCATTAGATCCTATGAATTCCCATTAAGTCACCATAAAATCCCATTGAATCACTAATCACTAGCATCATTTGAGGGAACATCTCCAGGGACTTCGGCTCCGCCGATCCGTTTTTTTGCGGGTACGCCAGTGTGACCCCCCCTTCCCGGAAGATCCAGGTAGAGGATGTTTACCCAGAAAACACGGAACATTTTTTTTTTTGGTAAAATGTTGGTAAAATGCCTTTGCCTTGAATAATACTTGCATATACTCGAATGGTATGGGTAGGAGGGTCATCATTACCTATATAATATATTGTATATCAAAGGGAACTTCACACATGTTTATCTGGCCAAACGACAGTGTTGGCATAATTAAATATAATTATCAGAATTTACTAACCAATCACTATATATCACTATTAAACCACGATTGCCATATTTACGTCATTAGAACTTCATTCATGACTAATACGAATGTGGGATGGCGCCAATAGCTCCCGCTCCCATTTGGGGATGGCATGGGATGGCACCTGCTGGCGCAAAAAAAAATGATGTCAGAAACTGGATGCCTTTATGCCTAAAACCGGCTATTTTTTAAGGTGGATACATGATTTTTTGTTCTTCCAAACCACCAACCCATTGAAATCTGGGCTATCAGAGCATTTTCAGGCAGGAAAGCCATAGGATTGGACAACCCCAGTGGTCCACGGCCCCACGGCGTGGAAGCAGCACAAAGCCCCGCTGCGCCCTTCAATTTCCAGCCATGTTTCTTCTCCTGGCGCGAGCATGACTAGACAGCCTGACGTTGCCAAAGTATCGACTGGTGTGACTGGTTGGTCCTCTCTTCGTGTGGATATGAACCATTGGCTTGCTGTGGCTGGCTAAATTGCCATCAAACTGTCAAACTTTGGTTTCTCCATCCAGGAAGTGGCTTCATGGTAAAAAAAGGTAAAAACCTATGAATGGATTGATGACTATCATCCAATCTTGGTATTCAAAGAACGTTTTGACCATGACACACATGGTTCCCCAGGGATGAACATGAAAAAAAACATATGAAACCGCCAAGGTAGTTCGCTGAAAGTTCGCTGAACAATCACCAAAAATTGCAGCCGGGTTTCAGCTAAGGGAATGTGTTTTTTTTTAATGACCCCCTTGGACCTCAGCCATGCGCAAGTAGGGCCATACTGCATACTTGAAGCGGGACGTTCCGCCAACTTAGGGGGGTTATACTTACAATTGTCATTTCATATCTCCAACTGCACCCAACTGCGCACGCTCTTTTTTCATCAGTGTAACAGTTGGTGATGGAAAATGACTTATTTCATCCGACGTCCAAATGATTTACCTATCCAAATACGGTGATTGCAACCCAATGCCATCAACAACTCTCATTTGGGGATGGTTTATACATAAAAATTGTGATATTGGTGATGGTTTATGCTTGAAAAAGGCCTACCATCTGGTAAACTAACATAACTATGGAAAATCACCATTTTCAATGGGTAAATCAACTATAAATGGCCATTTTCAATAGCTATGTAACAAATTACCAGAGGGTAAAAGATGCTGATTTTCAATGGCAATCTGCCAGATTTCCGAATCTGGACTCCGTCCTGGCCAGAATGGCGGAGCCATTGCAGCCTGACACGGATTGGGATGTAGACCAACCTGGGAATAACAAGTGTACATATATCAGAATATCAGTTTTGTATGTAAATATATATATATATGTACACACACATATATATATATATATATATATGTACATATATATATATATATATATACACATATATATATATATATATATATATATATATATATATATATATCTATAAAAACATATATAAGAAAAAAAAAAAAATGGAAATAAAAAT
>Ga0126342_10004696_pt1 | contig 23473 bp, 18 predicted proteins | sample Cyp1metagenome_FD_92528 | JGI IMG/M metagenome (GOLD analysis project Ga0126342, IMG submission 92528) | Coral microbial communities from Lord Howe Island, Old Settlement Bay, Australia - Cyphastrea 1 metagenome | ecosystem: Host-associated > Invertebrates > Cnidaria > Coral ...
ACACACATACATACACACATACATACACACATACATACACACATACATACACACATACATACACACATACATACACACATACATACACACATACATACACACATACATACACACACACACATACACATACACATACATACACACATACACACACACACATACACACACACATACATACATACATACATTCATACATACATACATACATACAAACACATCCCAGCATCCCAGGACGAGCGCGTGCGGGGCCTGGATCTGGACGAGTTGCAGATGCTGGAGACGCACAGTGCCACTAGGCGAATCTGGTTAGTGACCCATCCCCAAAATGGAAAATATGGGTATGTTTTTGTGGCGACATTCAACAGTTGGAAGCCCATTCCATCCCATGGTTTCAAATATATGTTCATGCGTCTGAAATAGGGAAAATCACCTTATTTCAGGTTGGTGAATTATTATAACATATTTATGGGGGATCTCCTGAAGTTGAGGTATTTTTCCAAATGGATGGCTTATTTCATGGGAAATCCTATTTAAATGGATGATGTGGAGGTACCATCAATTTTGGAAACCCCCATTTATAACTAGGTCAATCTTGGATGGGTAGAAACTAATCCTTTAGTCTCTTGGTATCAATAGGATTATCTACGTTCACCGGCTAAGAATTTGTCATTTTTTGCAGGGTATCTAAGATTGGCCATGATCCAAGGCATTATTTGATGGTTAGTAGAATCCATAGTTGTTAACATCATTAAGTGGATGGTGAGGAAAAATGATGAATGTCAGCAATGAAACTCCATGGTCCATCTAAGTGGGATTATTGCCATCAATTCACGGGGGAATCACTATAGATTGACCAAGAAGAATGGGATACTTGGAATATGTTTTGGAATATGAATGCAGTATATACGCTCTGGTAATTTAACATAACTATGGACAAATCACCATTTATATATAGTGAATTTTCCCATTAAAAATGGTGATTTTCCATAGTTACGTTAGTTTACCAGAGGGTATTCGTTCAGTAGTGATTGTCATTGAAGTGGTAATATCCTGTCGGCCAGAGTATCCCAAGATCCAGATGTCGAGGTCCAAGACTTATGGGGCGATGCTGAGACCAGCAACTGAGAGAGCTTCAGTTGACTGACTGACTGAACGCTATCATGAATCAGCTATAAATTCTCATGGAAATCACCATTTTCCCATGGTTTTCCTATGTTTTTTCCATTTTTTTTAACGAGCTCACTGTCACTTGCCACACGGAAGCCTTCCCCGAGCCCACGGGAATTCGAATCGATGAGTTGAGCTCTGGCGCCCCAATGGCGAAAGAAACGGCGAAAGAAATGGTGATTTTCAATGGGAAACATAGGATTTGATAGGATTTCATAGGATTTGAACTCAGAAAACTGTGATTTCATAGGATTTGATAGGATTTACCTTCTGGTAAACATACAAAAAGCTATTGAAAATGGCCATAGAAATAGTGGATTTACCCATTAAAAAATAGAGATTTTCCATAGCTATGTTAGTTTACCAGAGGGTAACTGTAAGACTTACGTATGATTGTCCAGGCCTCTACATTATGAATCTTTGGAATAAGTAAAATATGAATGGATTTGAATTTGAATATATATATATATACACAATTGACATAGTGAACATATATACCTGTTAACGTCTTCAAGAGCACACATCTTCCATGATTCATCATCTCACACATCACTAATTCAATCATAAACACATATTTTCATATATTTTCTAATTCTTATTGATATTGATAGCCCTAATATCCCATCAATGACTACGAATTGCAGCTACAATCCCACGAAAACTACACCTATTTTTGAACCTTTCCATGTCTTTTTTTGTGCCCAGATATCCCAACAATGTCCCAACAATATCCCTGGTTGGTGGTTTGAAACATGTTTTATTTTTCCATTCAGTTGGGAATGTCATCATCCCAACATATCCCAACTGACTTTCATATTTTTCAGAGGGGTGTCTCAACCACCAACCAGATCCCATTGTGTTTGTATCTTCCTTTACTGTATATACCCAGTATATTCCTATTAACTCCCCCGAATTCCATGCTGATATCTGCCGATGACGTCGTTTTCCATCACGGTTTCTGATGGGGTTTATGTTGGAGGAATCATCCCCTTGGCTGGTTATGTTGAAATTCAGCCAGATCATGTGATTTCATGGTGGTTTTACCGACCATTTCATTGGGATTTCATGGGATTTAAGATAACTTACCATATATATATGTACACATGAATATATATATATATATACATACCTATATAACTATCCGATTCTACAGCAAGGTATAGGTTGAACCAATGGGGAACCAAGCCCCACCTTGAAGGTTCGCCTCGCCCAAGGTTCGCCTCGCCCGGCGCGTGGGTCTTCACGTGGATCGCATCCATCAGAGCGCCTCGGATCAGAATGGGATATTGATGATTTCGCCAACAGAAATGGGATAGATAAAACTATTGGGTATTATAACTGTTAAAGCATTTAAATGGAAAATTATTGATTTTGATATTGATCTGAAAATATTGATAAAATAGATGTTGATAAATGATAGATATTGATAGATAGATAATGGGAAATAGATGTTGATATTGATCTGAAAATATTGATCTGAAAATATTGATTTTAATAATGATTTTTCCCGCTCCAAATACCCTCTGAGAAGGTGTAAACAGACCCCCAAAAAAACAATTCCAAACACTGTCTTAGAAGGTGATTGGAGCTATAGGGATACAACTGGAAATGGATCAAACCTTAGACTATAGTGACTATGTCTAGTATGAAGCATCCATTTTTTTAAAGCTATCTCAACCATTGACCCATACTCAGATGGTGTACACAGATATTGGGTGACCCATACTCAGCTGGTGTACACAGATATTGGGAGAATACTTGGATAGTTTGAGGATAACGATGATATATTATAATATATTGTAATATATTATAATATATTGAATATATTATAATATATTATGATATATTATACTATATTCTATTGTTTTTTGACTATTGAAATTGGTTTAAATGAGCAATGTGGTTTGCACCAAATGCAATAGTCACCATCCCCCATGTTTGAGGTTTTATGAAATTCTTCTACAACTCACCAAACAAGAGGCATCTCAACGATTTAACCATGGGATTCTCCTCCCAAAAACCAACACTTGCTACGAACATGTTGCAGGTGGTCTTTACCCAATAGTCAGCATCCCCAATAAAGGTCTATGGTTGGATATACCTCTGGAGGATGTTTTTTTTTTTATGACCCCCAGTCATGCTTAGTAAATGGAATAGTTTCTTATTGGGTTTACAACATTATACAACTTAAGGGTGATATTAATCCCATCGCTCTTTCATATTAAGCACTCCTATTTTTAATGGTCCCAGTCATATGCATGTCATGTCATATGTGGTTTCATCCCCTACATCTACCAACAACGAACATGGGAGTAAACCAATAAAGTTAATTCTAGTGGCCTAATGAGATTTACAACCACGAAATACAAAGGATTTCTCATCAATTATATGAATACACATTTTCGATTTTCCATATATCTATCTTAATTTCCGACATTTTTTCCCAAAACCAAATAATCTAATGGGTTACAACTATATATATAGTATAATGATATATATAATAAATGATATATATATACATATATATATATACACACTATATTTATGATTTGCAGATGTATAGTTCCAAACGTTTTTTGGTGTTCCGTCGGAACCGAATTCCAAGCTTCCGGGATCGCAACACGCGCGAGGTCAGGGTTTCTTCAACCTGCTGAGGAGACAACTGCCGGGGAGCACGGCCGGTGAAAAAACAGGGTGATTTATGCATCACAAAGGACGGAATTCACCAAGAAAATGTTTTTTTGTTGCAACAAGAATGGTGATTTTTCATGGGATTTAATCAATAAAGATTGGTGATTTATTGAAAGACAAGCTAGGAACAATGATGTAAAATGGATTAAAATGGATTAAACTGGGATAATGGGAAGAGTTTGCTATTTTTCTCAGCTTGGAAACTGGAAAATCACGGGATTAATTTTCCATCAACCATGATGAATCGTGAAAAAACCCTCTGGTTATTTAACAAAAATAGCTGAGTTGAAGCCATGGCCCAGTTGAAATTAAGTGAGTTCTTTCATCAATCACTATGAAACTAACCATTACTGACAATCATAATTTGTTACATAGCTATTGAAAATTGCCATAGAAATAGTTGATTTACCTATTAAAAATGGTGGTTTTCCATCCTTTTTTTGTATGTTCACCAGGCCGGGAAACATTGGGGGATGCCCCAAGAAATGGCCATCAGCAAGTCGTGAATGGATTGAACACACTCTGCATTGCGTGGTGCCCGTTGACGAAAACGCACGCGTTCAGTTGGTGCAAATATATAACTCCAATAACTCACTATGGTTTATAGAAGATGTAATGTGATATATCTATACTTAATGGGATTATAAACCAACTTATAACTGGGGTTGAACAAACCCTGGTGATCGTCTACGTCTCCTTTTTCGTGAGCCGAGTTCCTGAACTGTTCCACTTGTGGGACGATCCAAGTAGGGAAGGGATAAGATGAAGCAACTGAAGCAACCCAATAAATTGGGGTTACCCGGCCTGGTAAACATACAAAAAACTATGGAACATCACCATTTTCAATGGGCAAATCCACTATAAATGGCTATTTTCAATTGCTATGTTAAATTACCAGAGGGTATATAATTCCCTGTAAATGGAGGTTTCTAGCTGGGAGATCCAAAAAATCAAAACCTAATTTGGGGTACCAAAGAGAATTTATGCTGAAGCTTTCCGGCGCTGTGATACTACTTGGCATCCAGGCAAATGATGCCTTCCTTGGTAGATTGCTCAAGGTACTTACAGTAGTTATAACATGTTATATCCCCATTTCTATCGATTTTGGTCCCCATGCCTGCCACATTGTGGTTTCTAACTAACACTGGATGTGTGGTGGCTGAAAGTTGATGGTATAATTTTTACCATCCATCATCCATGTCTGGCAAGGTGGATTTTTTTTCTTTTTTCGGGGCTTAAAGGGTTCACCAGCATCATCTTGTTGAAACTTCTCATTTTTCACTCATATATGTCGATGCTTAAATCATGGAAATCAGTCAAGTGCCCATTTTTTGCTCTTCAACTTACTTGAACTTGTTTTTGTCCAACAAATATTAGTTGAATCATGTTAAATCAGAAAAACACACATCTGGTTGGTGGTTTCAAACATGGCTTTTATTTTCCATAATATATGGGATGTCATCCTTCCCATTGACTAACTCATATTTTTCAAGATGGTTAAAACCACCAACCAGACATGTTTTTGCTCTTTAAATCTCCCCAGAAGTTTTTGGAAAACTCGTAGCTCTCCCCCACGCCGGAGCGACGTCCAAAGCTGAGGGTGTCGTGGAACAGTTTCTGGCAGAAGATCCGCCGTGGAGTGGTCTTTCAAGCCGCTTGGATACTGCTCCGGAAAGGAATGGTGATTTCACCCACAAGAATGGTGATTTCATGATGAATTAACAAAAATATGAGGATTTATGGGTGTTTAATGGGATTTCATGGGATTCAATGTTATTTTTTAAAAATAGGATTTGTATAATCTAATGGGAATTATTGGAATTTGAAATGTATATAACTATTAGAACTTGTGATTTAAAGAGACACATTTTGATTTAATTAACAAAGTTTTCGGTGATTTCATAGGGATATATTGGGGATACAACCTGATTTTTGGGTCTTCCTTTCCCAATTAAATGGCCATAGTTGGGAGGTATACGGTACCCCAATTTCAGACATAGCTATGACAATATGACTTCACCATTCATACCCGTTAGACAATGAATGAATGGATGAATGGATGAGTGGATGAATGGATGAATGGATGAATGGATGAACGAACGAATGAAGGAAGGAAGGAATGGATGAATGGAGGAATGGATGAATGGATGAATGGATGAATGGATGAATGGATGAATGGATGAATGGATGGATGAATGAATGGATGAATGGATGAATGGATGGATGAATGAATGAATGAATGCATGAACGAACAAATGAAGAAAGGAAGGAATGTAGGAATGGATGAATGGATGAATGGATGAATGGATGGATGAATGAATGAATGAATGAATGCATGAAGGAACAAATGAAGAAAGGAAGGAATGTAGGAATGGATGAATTGATGAATGGATGAATGGATGAATGGATGAATGGATGAGTGGATGAATGGATGAAGGGATGAATGGGTGAGTGGATGAATGGATGAATGGATGAATGGATGAATGGATGAATGGATGAATGAACGAATGGATGAATGGATGCATGAATGCATGACTGCATGAATGCATGCTGTAACATTTATTAGAGTTAGAATCAGTTAGAATAATTAACCATCATAACATTGCGCGCTGGAGAATCCTGCATTTCGTTCCATGTTAGGGGAGACCCAGAGATCCACAACTACTTGGACCCACGAAGAGTGATTGGTTCTAACTACATAAGGAGGCATCTACAAAGTATGGACCAGTATGGACTAAACTACTTTCAGTAGCTTCTAGCCTCCTGTAAACATAGATGACATAGATGAACATAGAACTGGAGAAACCACGATCATTTGTAGATCACTTTCTCATTTTCTACATCTTGGAGAAGCGGTTTACCCTAGGCTAGGCTAGCGCCAATGTAAATTAATCGTGGACGAACGGCCCCCGTGACTAACCCCAGATTAAGTTCACCCGAGCCAACAATACAGGATGGTGCCCCCCAGTGATGTGAACGTTGGTTAACAAAAACCCCAGGAATAGTATAGTTACTGTATAAGTTATAAGTGCCATAAACCATAGTTATTGGAGTTATAAACCAACTTAGCTATCTTGGGGGCACCACCTTGTAGACAAGGAAGTTCTGAGCATTGCTATAGCGAGCTCATGCGTCGAGGAAGGGGACGTGATTTTTTTAAAGCGCTTAAAAATAAGTAAACATTTAAATCAGGTATTCTTTTCCTGGTAATATTCACCTTTCTAATTTTTTCTTTTGCTAACTGGCTAATGCAAGCAAACCTACCCAAATCAGCAAATGTGAGTATCTCATACAGAAAACATAGATATGATTTCTTAATTGTCCCTGTAATATGTCCTGTGAACAGATGTCTGCAGCTATGGAAGTTAATGGGATTCAACCAACAAGAATGATGATCTCTAAGTGATATATACTGTATATACATATATATATATACATATGTATGTATATGTATATATATATAATAATATCAACGCAAATGGTGATTCAATGAATGCGGTTTCATGGGGTATTTAATGTGATTTTTGTTGGGATATAACGGTGGATTTAATTAGGGCAAACACGTACGTATCAAATACAGTACTTGGACAAATTGGCTGTGGCTCGAGATACTGCGTGGAGGACGCTAATGGTTGTGATATTTTGAGACTACCCTCTGGTAAACATTTACATATCTATGGAAATCAGCATTTTTAATGAGTAAATCAACTATAAATGGGCCATTTTCAATAGCTACGGTGAATTACCAGAGGATACCAGAGGGTAATCATTCTTTGTGTTGCTTGAAATGCTTCGAGTAGATGTATTGTTCCCGAGCGGTTCGGGCGAAACTCTGTTACTCCCTGAACACTCCAAAGTGGGGGACTTGAAGCTCCTGGCACAAAAAACATTCGGACATGGCTTCCTCAAACTCGTCACTGCGGAGGGACATGTCCTAACTAATCCTGTGGACTCTTTGCAAGCTGCAGGGGTGCAAGATGGAGAGCACCTAACAGCTGTGGTGCAACCAGTAAGAGTAGCTACAACAAGCCAGGCTTTTGCTGCTTGGTGCTGTGGAGGGAACAGGATCGTTACTTGGGGAAATCCAAAGTCTGGTGGTGACTGTTCCAGAGTTCAAGATCAGCTGATAGGCGTGCAGGAAATTCAGACCACACAGCATGCATTTGCCGCGATCTTGGCTGATGGGTCAGTGGTTACCTGGGGCAGTCCAGCCTCTGGTGGTGATTGTTCAGCTGTCCAAGATCAGCTCCGGAATGTGCAGCAAGTTCAAGCCACAGATGGTGCATTTGTCGCAATCTTGGCTGATGGATCCGTCGTTGCCTGGGGCGATCCAGGCTGGGGTGGTGACTGCTCAGCCGTTCAAGATCAGCTCCGGAATGTGCAGCAAGTTCAAGCCACAGATGGTGCATTTGCTGCGATCTTGGCTGATGGGTCAGTGGTTACCTGGGGCAGTCCAGACTATGGTGGTGATTGTTCAGCCGTTCAAGATCAGCTCCGGAATGTGCAGCAAGTTCAAGCCACAGCTGGTGCATTTGCCGCAATCTTGGCTGATGGATCCGTCGTTGCCTGGGGCCATCCAGGCTGGGGTGATGACTGCTCAGCCGTTCAAGATCAGCTCCGGAATGTCCAGCAAATTCAGACCACACGTTGTGCATTTGGGGCGATCTTGGTCAATAGATCTGTAGTTGCCTGGGGCGATCCAAACTTTGGCGGTGATTGCTCCAAAGTTCAAGGGCAACTGATTAATGTGCAAGACCTTCAGACCACAAGAAGAGGTGGTGCTTTTGCTGCGATCTTGGCGGATCAATCAGTCGTTGCCTGGGGAAATCCAAAGTCGGGTGGTGACTGTTCCAGAGTTCAAGATCAGCTGATCGGCGTGCAGGAAATTCAGGCCACACAGCAGGCATTTGCCGCGATCTTGGCTGATGGGTCAGTGGTTTCCTGGGGCAATCCAGGCTTTGGCGGTGACTGCTCAGCAGTTCAAGATCAGCTCAGAAATGTTCGGCGAATTCAAGCCACAGATCGTGCATTTGCTGCAATCTTGGCCGATGAATCAGTTGTTTCTTGGGGTGGTCCGGATTTGCCTTTTGCGAAATTTGGTGGTGACTGTTCCGCAGTGCAAAGTCAGCTCAGGAATGTCCAGGAAATTCAAAGAACAAATTGCGCATTTGCCGCTATCTTGGCTGATGGATCCATTATTGCCTGGGGCGATCCGAATTATGGTGGGAACTCAACTGCAGTTCAAGATCAGGTCACGTATCTCTAGTGTGGCTGCAATGACCTTTGAGAATGGCCTGAGGAAAGGGTTGCTGGCTGGTGATTCCAAAACTGGTTGGCGGTTTCAAACATTTTTTATTTTTCCATTTTTCCATATATTGGGAGTAATAATCCCAACTGACTTTCATATTTTTCAGAGGGTAGGTCAACCACCAAGCAGATGAGTTCCATGGCAAGCTGGACAATACCGCATCCTCCCTCTATATTTCAATGAGTTTCCTATGTTTTCCCAGCAGCCTTCATTGATGGGGCTTTCCAGAGGCCTGCCATCTTTGATTCGTGCAGTTCCAGCGGTGAACGGAGGGAGCTATTGGATGTTACTGGGGGTGTCCATTGCCTGGGAAGCCAGTTGGAGCTACAATCGAAGTTTCCCAGCAGTACTTTAGTCCGTACGGAATCATACGATGTTAATGGATAACATGGGTCATTTTTTTTAGTAATCAAACCAAAAGCAACTTGGCAGAGGAGTTGTCACCTTGTACAAACAATTGGGTCATTCCACAGGAAGGTGCATGTGTTGGATTATGAAGCCGTTAACATCAATCGATGATCGTCGTTATTCCCTATCGAGGCCTCTGGTGTGCGGCTGCTGTCGCAGGTGGAGTTGTGGGTGGGAACTGCGTGGCAAGGCAGTGATATTTTGCGCCCAAACTGCTGATTTCGTGGGAACCAGTAAGAAACACTGTGATGACTCAGCATTTAGCCAGAAAGACATCAAAATATCAGTCGTATCAATGTGTTTTTCATGGAATTTTGCCCAACAAACTTATGGAACACGGGGAAAACACCAAGCCTTTTAATTCCTTTTATGGGAATGTATTGCGGATGTAATAGGGACATCAAGGGTTTTTTTACAAAACTTGGGATTCTGCACGCATGGAAACATGGGATTGAGCAGGGAACATGTGCGATATAACCTGCAACTTGGGGGTGCAGTTGGAGTTCTTAATCATAGGAATTAATAGGAATATCCATGGTAATAGGGAATATGGAATTCATGGTTATATATGGTTATTAATAGGGTTTCATAGGCCCCACACATTGGGATATGGGTCCCCTATAATTAAAGTGGAACTGCACCCCCAAGAACCCTCATCCTCCATTAAGTTCTGGAAAACCCAATGCCATGAACCTTCAATTTTGGATGGCTTGTACCACCCCATTTATGGTTTTTTTTGGGTGGGGGATGGTATGGCAATATTAGGGATGTTTCTTTTTTTAAGGCTTACCACATGAATGAACCTGAAACCAATCATGGGACTGGTGGTTCAGGCTTGTGAGGTCCGAGATTTTGGGGCAACGACCAGACTGACCAGATGGTTTCTTGTACATGTTTCCCCAAGCCCTTCAAACCCCATCAATCAATTGGTACCTATGGAGGTTTCCTGACATGGGGCTAGCCTTGAATCATCCAGCTATTAGATTGGGATTTTCCCATGGAAATAAACCAAGCATAACTTGGGGATCCCCCATGACTATGGAAATCCCCATGTTGAAAGATACATCCACCAATCCCTTGGATCCCTTGGATCCCTCAGGGTCTATGCCTGGTCAGGACCTTCAACATGCCCTGAGGCTTGTCTTGAAGGCTCGCCGCGTTGCGGGACTGTCAGCCACTTCCATTACAGATCAGATAAACCTCAAGAAAATGTGGTTTAGTGCACTATAATAACTATGGTTTACGGTAGGTATATCTATAGTTCATGTCGACACTATTGCTTAGATTCCATATGTTTGCTGGTAATGACCATGCCATTTGCACCACCCCAAGTCAAACAACTATTTTGATCAATTCAATCATTCCCAAATGGTGGGTTTATCATTGGGTTTCCGAGATTATTTGATCAAGAACAAAGTGATCCACAAGGTTGCTGGAAGCTGGGCATGTCAGTCTTGGATATTGATACTATTTCAATCTACTTCATATATCAGTTATATATATCTTTGCACCCTTATTGCCAACCACAATGGTTTTTCAAGTGTTGTCAGACTATTGAACCAACTAGGTTCAATTGTGGATACTGTACATACATTTAAATACATGTATATAAATACATGTTAAATACATGTGAATACATGTTAAATACATAAGTGCTATCTAGATGAATTATAATGTCCTCATCGTGACGTCACTGGAATGATGGTCAGTTGGTAAGGGAAATCATCCAAACACGGGCTTAGCACCGGCAATTTTCAGGTTGATACAATGCCGTAGGTTGAGAACCCCATCTGTGTTCGGCAACATTTCTAGATGGGTCCGAAGGGTTGGAAACCCAGTCCATCCCACGGTTATGGAGAAGTCATTCTCAGAAATTCTCCCCATACCCTCTGGTAGACTAACAGTTTGCTATTGAAAATGGCACCTTTCTAGTTGATTTACCTATTACAGATGCTGATTTTTGATAGCTATATTAGTTGACCAGAGGGTATTTTTATATATTTTTATTGAATTCTGTTGGACCCTCCAGCAATCAAACATAGCAATGGGACATTCCTTCAATGTCAACCCTGGATTAATAAACCCTAGGCTGTTTAATTGGGGGAGTACCATTTCAGTAGCCATAAAAATCACTATTTGGGGGAACCACCATAATTAATCAACCAGGGTTTACTAATCAATCAGTTATAAATTGGTTATAAGCCCATTAACTATACATATATCACCTACAAACCATAGTTATGGGAGTTATAAATTATAAACCATAGTTATTGGATGTCCTGTTCCCTCCATGGCCTTGGGCCCAGGTCCTGTTCCTGAAACACGCACTGCGGCGGCGAGAAGCCAACGTTTGCCGGAGAGCTGTGAAGGATCGCGGTTCCCGGGGGTTCCCGTGGGTCAGGGGTCAGGGGTTGGCTGGTGGCTTCAGAGATGAATCAACCCTATAGCTCCAAACACCTTCTGGGACTGTATTTGGAGTTGTTTTTTGGGGTCTAAACACCTCCTCAGATGGTATTTGGAGTACTAGGGCAAAGTGGGTGGATTTAGAAATGACTGGTAGAAAACCGACCAAGATCAGGACTCAATGAGGATTGCAAATAGTAAAATAATGTAGAAATACAAGAATGATTACCCACCCCTACTCAAACGTAGCAATGGGAAATCCACTATAAATGGAGCTGTGAATGGGAACATCATCTTTAAAGGTCGGCCATTTTCCATGGCACATTGTAACGGTCGAATCCTCAGCAGTGGCCCCGGACATTGGAGAAGTAATACGTCGCCTCGAAAACTGATATGGCAGTGTGTCAAAACCAATAGTACCCCTGTAGTTCACATCAAAATAGCTGGGATTTATGGATGTTCATCCCCCTAAAAATGGTATTAATAGGTATTGATCCATACCCATATGGTTTTAGGATTAGGGTTCTACCAGGGTAACAGGGAATGCCGGAAACCGTTTCTGCATTTTTTTCAGGTTTACGTGGTCATAACCTGTGACAAGCCATGTATGTATATGACTTTACATGACATGTATATATATATATTCTATGAATAATTAAGTAGGCATGTTATATTGTAAATAATCAGTTATAATATTAATAATATATACATCACATATATATATACATACAGATGTATATGTATATTTATATGTCGCATAATCATATTACAAATGATATGAATCTGTGTATATATTGTATATATAGCAGCATCAAACAATATAAGTAAAGTATGTAAAATGATAACCGCCACAGGACCTTCTGGTGCTGGTTCCCTTCCTCATCATTTTGCTGATGCTCGGTGCTGGCTTTCCTGGGAACTGGTTGGTGCTTGGGGGTTTCACCAAGAAACACAATGAATTATCGTCGATCGTTGATTCATGTTTGCTAACGTGGTTTGTAGCATAGCTTGCAATTGGGTTTCTGCTAGGTGTATCTATAGGTACGCACAGAACCGGACGTTTGACCGGAGCATGTGTTTTCTCGCACGAAACGGCCCTTCTTTCTCACGGACCCCCAGGAAGCCTGCGAAGGGTTGTTGCCGCAAATTATTCTGAAACGAGCCATGAAGCAAATTTCGTGTCATACGCGTGGCGAGGGGCCACACCGTGTGTGTACCGTCCATCCAAGGAGGACCGCGGATGAAACAGGTGTTGTTTGCCGTAGGAAAAAATTAGACATATTATGTCATCTTGAGCGAACGTTAGGTTCTGCGGGTATAGTTAAGTGGGTTTATAAACCAGCTGATGCCTGAGGCGCGCCATCTTACATATACTGGTTGGTGGTTTGGAACATGACTTTGATTTTTCCCATCATATTGGGAATGGCATCATCCCAAATGACGAACCCATATTTTTCAGAGGGGTAGGTATACCACCAACCAGCTATGGGTTATATAGAAAAATAGATTTGGTTATATACAATAATATAGACAATCATATATACCTATATAACTATATATATACTAGGTCCATTTTAGATGGGTAGTTTATCTAATCCTAACTAGTCTTTTGGTATCAATGGGATTATCTACGTTCACCAGCAAAGAAGAATTTAGTTTTTTGCCGGGTATCTAAGATTGGCCATGACTCCAAATTCTATGGCCGTATATGGTCCAGTAGCTCAAGTTGAGCTACCTGAAATGGCAATCATCACAAACTCATCGTAAAATTCATGTGAATCTATATACACACACACTATCATACACTATATGGTCATTTGCAAGACATATATTTATTTAAGCAGTATCAGTATTTATGTATCTATCTATACACTATCTAATATAGTCATACACTATCTATTTAATTATAGATGTTCACAGTGGTTTGCAAGGAAACATCCAAGAATATACACACTATCATACCCATCATAATATATTTATTTCATCAAAATCTCTATATATATCTATACACCATATATAGTCATACCCAGCATACACTATAATCAATGGTTTTAATCAGTGGTTCATTGGATTTTTTTTTTGCAGGAAACCTTCGTCAACTCCTTTCGCCGAGGATTCCTCTGTCGCCTCCAGGGCACATGTTGGTCTTCTCCTTGATCCTCAAGGCTGAGCAAAAAACAACGGTCATCCTACAGTCCTAAGTTGGCGAAGTGTTGGGTTAGCAAGTTAGGGGATATACACATATATATATATATTTATTTTTATAGAAGTCTATAGACTATAGACTATCTATAGAGCTCTAGGTATGTATAGGTCCTAAGTTCGCTGACAAAAAATGGCTAGCTGGATTGATGAACGAGAGATATTTGATGATAGTTAATGGATTTATGAACCACCAAACATATGTTTAAATCCCATTAACATCCATTAAATCACCCGACTATATATATAATACACATGTGTATATATATATATATATCCACATATATCCACAATGAATATATATATATACGTATACATATATGTATATATATGTATACATACATATATATGTGTATATATGTGTATATATATATGTATATATATATATATATATATGTATATATGTATACATATGTATGATATACATATATATATATATATCTATATATACATATTCAGATCCACAAGAAACCAATCAATATTTTCTACTTGAAATTCTATACTTGTAGTATCTTATAGCTATCACATAAGCATATTCCCGTTCACCTACACCCCAGTTAAGCTTGGAGCAGGTTCTCCTCGTTTCGCAGGTGTACCCAGACTTCGTGCCATCCCCCTTTACGGAGCATCGACAAAACGCGCGGAGGCCAAGGCGAAAAAAATGGTGAACCCCCCTGGTGGGGCCCCCATGAAAAATGTGACTTAAATGCTGATGAAACACGGATTGTCATGGATTTTTTCTATGTGCATTTGTTGGTGTAGATTCACCCTATGAATATTATAGGACCATATCATGTTATATCTTCCACAAAGCCAACAGTTCACAAGGCCCATGCCCATGTGAAACTCATGGAGAATCCATGTCCATGTCACAGGAGGGTAACTCCCAGTTTTTTTTTCGAGGAACACAAGATAGCCAGATAGCCATCATTCCACTTGTACATGGAACCACCACAAGAAAACGTCAACCGGCGATCCGAAACCTCTGCCTGTGTTGTATGATGTTTCTGAACTTAGCAAACCAACCTGAAAACAGAATCCTAAAAAGGTAGAAATCATGAACATGAATTCACCAGGGAGTTTAACATATTCGCTGACCGCCTCGGGAAATGTGGAGCCGAATCAAATGGCTTTCGTCCGCTGAGGTGATGAGGATTTACCGGGAGATTCAGCCTGTGAGTGAGAAGAAATCCTGGTGACGCGGTCGCCGGTCGAAAAACCTGGAAGCTTCTCAAAGAGAAACATAAAAATTGAATCGCTACAGCAATCATGATCCAATATATATTATGTATATACTGTATATATATTATATAATATATATATACTGTATATATCAGATATAAATGCTATATAATCGATCAATGTTTTCAATTGTAAGATCTTGTTTTCCGAAATCAGTTTCTGGAATTGGCACTGAGATGATCCAACTTCATCAACTCCCATTTGGACGACGAAACCGGACAAACGAACGATGTGACCCGTGACCCCCCAAATTTTTGATGCCCGAAGAAGGTTCAAAAATCATCAGCATTTTCTGTGGGCCGAGGTGAACCAAAGGCGAACCAACTTTGACCTTTTCACGGAAAGTTCCGAAGTCAAGCACAACCAGCCATGGCCATTTGGGGCAAGACATGGGGATTGGGAATTGACGAGAAATCTGCCGGGTACCACCGGAGGTTTTAAAAAATCGATGTAACCATTGTTATGTCCCCATAAACTCAAGAGTCAAGCAAATTATAAGTCAATAGTCAACTTAGCTATCCTTTTGGCCTTTTGGGGCCTCACTTTGCAGTTTTCTGTCTGTTGTTCCCAAGGGAACCCAGTTTTCGACGTGTTTTGCTAAGGGTTTTTCACCCCACATCAAGCAACACATCGCCTTTTCGACGGCCGCCATCGAACGATGCGAACTTTGGCCTTGGCACAAAAGAAACAGCTGGACTTTCAGCTGTGGGGAGGAAAGTTGCGATTTTTCCACAGCAGTGGCTGCAAAACCATCAAAACCTCTGTTGATGACAGTGCCAGTGTATATCAGTGTATTATACAACATATTGGTTGATAGTTCCAATATTTTCCCATATAGTTCCTATATTTTCCCATATAGTTCCTATATACCCAGGGTGGCCACACACAAATAGGCCATCACTGGTTATAAATTATACTAGCTAATATACTGGGACCTTACTGGGATTATAACAAGGCATCAGGGGAATCCTGTTCTCAACCAACCAGGATCAAAAGGGACGACAGACACTGCTCATCGTATGGTTGTATCTCAAGATCTACGTTAAACACTGACAAAAAAAAGATGGTGTTGAGATTTTTCACCATTTTCCCAGTTGCAGAGAATATAGTCATGTTTGAGTTATCTTGTTAACTATAGTCATGTTTGGATAAATTGAGAAATATATCAGAGAATATAGTTTGTTTATCCTTTTTTGTTTTGTTTTTTTCAAAGAAGCATGACTGTGACGACAGTCCATAGCAGCTACTATGGTGAAGATGGGATTAGCGACCCAAATTTGATGGTTATCATTGGTTATTCTGGGTTATTATTGTCATTTCCCCTAGCACAATAACCATTTTGGGGATATACTCACCGCTTCAGACACATACTAATTATATGAAACTCTACCAACAAATCAACAGGATTTTGGGAAGAACAGAGTGTGCCGCTGTGGCTGGGTTACAGCAGTTAGTTGAAGCGATGCGCGCGGTGTCACGTCTTGAGGTCTTTGATGAGTGTCACAAGGTTCGAAATATGAGGATCAATCAGATCTAAATGTAGTATGTATTCAGTTTTTGAATACTGTTATGTTCACTTTAAGATACTTTAAGCCTATAAGCCTGGGATTTTACCCTTACACACAAGTAGTGCGCTTGCCACAGCGGTGATATTTTGCGTCTAGCTGCCACACAGCGGTTAGCGCGTGTGGCCGGCCATTGTGGTTGCCATGCCGTTGGGCATCAACCTCTTTGGAAAGGGACATACGCAAGAAGCACAACAGGAGCGACACATGACATGCGCGCTGCGCGGATTTCCCAGCCTCGTTTGATGACCGAGGGGTACACTATTCACTATGTTTTGGGGGTTTCTTAAAATGGGGGATCCCCAGTCACCACTTGGTAGTTTCATGTTGTTTCAATACTTGGATGATTTGGGGTGGATGCTCACAATCCATGGGGGATTGGGTAAAACTGCCAGGGACGTGTCTGGACCAACCTCTGAATAAAGAACTATCGGCAAACAGGGTTTACCCTCTGGTCATGTCAAACATAGCTGGTGAAAGTTGCAATTTATAGTTGATTTAACCATTAAAACATGTGATTTTCCATAGTGATGTTAGTTTACCAGAGGGTAATCATGAAGAATCGGCAAACATGGTGATTCAATGGGATATATTGGCATGCAATGGGAACAAACAGTTTACTGTAATGCTTGAATCTTGTGTATTCCAATATTTAGCAATTGGCTAAAAGATCTAAAAGACTACGGGGTATCTACTGGCTTTAGAAAATCACCAATTTTAACAGGTAAATCATCGAACTAAATGGGCAATTTCCATAGCTATATGTTGAATTCATTACCACAGGGTTGATCCTCATTCTATCACCATGAAATCCTATTAGAGTCGTGCATGGAAAATGTTGGTAAACCCTACAGTAATCAAACATGGCGTGCTGGAAAACCTGGCCCATTGATGATTTTCCTTTCTTAAAGCTTTCATTTGTAAGGCTGTCTATAGATAGGCAATGGGTAAAATTGCCAAGTGAATCTTTGGTTCATGGATTGATCTCTAGTCTACAGCTTTTTTTCGGTAACGGCTCTGCTTCGTTCGTTGCAACTTCCGCGTTGCGCGCAACGCGTTGTCATCATGGCGAGCTTGAAGATCCCCAAAAAACAATCGAACAATCAAGGTTGTCTGGGTAAATTATAACGACCTCACAGTTCTCCCGAAGCCTGGAAGCATGGCTTATTTTAGGGAAATCATCCTCAAATGGCCGCAAGATTCAGGTCAGTGAAATATTATAATTTACCCAGATAAATGGGTGATTTTCCAGCACGTTATGTTTGATGACACTGGAGGGTATTTATTTTTGAGTTTTCGACTGGTGTTTTTTGAGTCCTGAGATCATACCAGAATTTGGCATCTGGTTTGGCTTGACAAACCTTTTGTGAAGATGTATCCCACCATCCAGTCATAGCAACTGAATTATAACTAACTGATCCAAAAAGTCGTAGAGCTTCATTATCTATAGCATCATATCACTGGGAAAGACTCAGGATCCTAAAATGGAGGTACGTAAATGTACCATTTTTTTGGCCATAATGTAAACATCGACAGGGTCTTTAGCCCCCCAAAAATCCTAGAGCTTCATTCTCTATAGCATCCATCGTAGAATCTGTAGCCTCCTGGAAAAATCACGGGTGGATTTTGTTGGGGATCCCATAAAAACGCTACTGGTGAGGGATCTGCAGATCCTAGGCGGATTGAGAGGTTGGCTGATGACCATTCCTATTCACCGATGATTTCAGGGGATTTAGGCCATCAGTGAAGGCAGGTTGATGTTTCACTATGGAACATGGTGATTTTTCATGTTTTTTTTTTTTTTTATGGGATTTACCTATGGAAAATGGTGATTTTTCAAGGGACGAGCCATGGGATTTCATGGGAATGAGCTATGGGCCAAGCCGTGGCCAAACTAGTTGATCTACCCATCAAATGGCTGGATTTTCCAGTTCGTTACCCTCTGGTTATGTCAAACATAGCTATTGAACATGGTGATTTAGAGTGGAATTTCCCATTAAAAATGGTGATTTTCCATAGCTATGTTAGTTTACCAGAGGGTAAACGTTTACTCTAGAGGGTACACGCAAAGATCTTAGGTCTCTGGGTACTCGCTGTTCTGACCCCCTCGCTGTTTGATGGCTTTATGCAGATGCATGTGTTTGCAAACATAGTAGAATAGTGGTACTATAGTGTATGGTAATATAGTAATATAGTGTTTGATAGTACCACTATAGTACCACTAGAGTACCACTATAGATTCTATTACGCATGTGTCTGTAATGGAATCGAATTTGATGTAAAAACGAACGGAATGTGTAACTTAAAATATGCAATGTGATGTGTAAGGTAATGTGTAATGCAATGCGTACTGTAGTATGTAATGTCTTGTAAAATGTGATGTGTGATGTAGTATGTAATGCCATGCAACATGTAACGTGTTATGTACAATATAAGATAATGTAACATACTGCAATGTATTGAGATGTGTGAGGTGATATGTTCTGTAAGTAGTTGCAAACGTGTCAGGCAACGTGTTTGTGTTCCGTGTAAAATGCAATGTGTACCGTGTAACGTAATGATAAGATCATGTACTCCCAGTTCCGCAGACTTTGGTAGCGCCTCTGGCTCGAGATGTTGCACAATATATTGTGATTGGAATTTCCATTATATATATACAGATAAACACAATGATTTACTTATACTATATATCTTATACTTATACTAGTAAATAACCATAGGGTATATAGTATTGTCTTCTGAGTGCAACGAATCTGTGTCGGAATCGTCTTCGTTCATGCTTCACATCAATGTATCGTTCCCGAGTGGTTCTGGAGAAACTCTGCTGCTTCCTGAGCACTCCAAAGTGGGGGACTTGAAACTTCTGGTCAGAAAAACTTTCAGCAAGGGCTTCCTGAAACTGGTTACTGTGGAGGGACGTGTCCTGACAGACCCTGAGGAGCCTTTGCAAGCTGCGGTGAAAGATGGAGAGCACCTAACAGCCGTGGCGCAGGGAGCGATAGTAGCTGCAAATCCGGGAGCATTTGCTTTGTGCTGTGGAGGAAACCAGATCGTTGCTTGGGGCGGCTTTGAATTTGGTGCACAGAGGAAACTGCAGCTCAGGAATGTGCAGCAGGTTCAGTCCACAACAAATGGTGCATTCGCAGCGATCCTTGCCGATGGATCAGTGGCTGCCTGGGGCAATGAACACCAGGGTGGTGACTGCTCAGCAGTTCGAGATCAGCTCAGAAATGTGCAGCAGCTCCAAGCCACAGATGGCGCACTTGCTGCGATTTTGGCCGGTGGATCGGTACTTACCTGGGGCAATTCATACAATGGCGGTGACTGCTCTGCAGTTGTAGATCAGCTCAGGAATGTGCAGCAGCTTCAGGCCACAAATAGCGCATTTGCTGCGATTTTGGCCAATGGATCAGTGGTTGCCTGGGGCAATCCACACAATGGCGGTGACTGCTCTGCAGTTCAAGACCAGCTGAGGAATGTGCAGCAAATACAGGCCACAGCTTGCGCATTTGCCGCCATCCTGGCCGATGGATCGGTGGTTGCCTGGGGCAGTCTAGACGACGGTGGTGACTGCTCTGCCGTTCACAATCAGCTCAGGAACGTGGAGCAAATTCAGGCGTCAATTCAGGCATTTGCAGCGATCTTGGGAGATGGATCGGTGGCTGCTTGGGGCCATCCAGAGAGGGGTGGTGACTGCTCAGCAGTTCAAGAGCAGCTTGTGAATGTGGAACAAATTCAGGCCACAGCGGGTGGCGCATTTGCCGCAATCTTGACCAACGGATCAGTGGTTACCTGGGGCGATCAACGCTTTGGTGCTGACTGCTCGGCAGTAAAGGATCAGCTCCAGAACGTGCATCAAATTCAGGCCACACGTGATGGCGCGTTTGCGGCAATCTTGGCTGACAGATCGGTGGTTTGCTGGGGCTATCCAGGCAATGGTGGTGACAGCTCTGCAGTTGTAGATCAGCTCAGGAATGTGCAGCAGCTTCAGGCGACAGATAGCGCATTTGCTGCGATTTTGGCCAATGGATCAGTGGTTGCCTGGGGCAATCCAGACAATGGCGGTGACTGCTCCGCAGTTCAAGACCAGCTGAGGAATGTGCAGCAAATACAGGCCACAGCTTGCGCATTTGCCGCCATCCTGGCCGATGGATCGGTGGTTGCCTGGGGCAATCCACAGTATGGTGGTGACTATTCTGCAGTTCAAGATGAGCTCCAGTATTTGTAAGTTTGATCTTGGGTCAAGAGACACCAAGAAGAATAGAATTGGATGATGAACACTTCATCAATGTATAGACCATTCTATTTGTTTTCGTGCGGCAGTTTTGACCCATCTCTCCATGTTTACATAAGGGTTTCCTCGCCCATAGAGCTTCGGCAGATAATTGCCGAGTTGTTCGCTCCACCAAAGCAATGTTTCGCAATTGTTTTCTGCAAGTCAACAAAAGTGCCAGAGTGGATCAACCAACTATCAATCAACCATCTGTCAAAAAAAGATGGGTGTGTCTGAAAGTAGGGTAATTATATACAGTATATATTAATATATGTTAGGGTGTTTAGTATTACTATCCAGTTTACGACTATTACTACCAGTAGTACCGCACAAGGCGGTGGCAGAAGTTTCAAAAATAGGAAACATATAGGAGAGGTTGGTTGTTGTGAATCACGGATGGCAGAGCGAATTCACTGATGGATCGAAAGGTGACCAGGTGGTTGGAGTTGTGTTTTTTGGAGTGGTTGCAATGGTTGCGATGGTCACCTCACCACAACTGCTGGATGTAGTGTGGCGTAGTGCAGTTGTAGTTGTAGTTGTAGTGTAGTGGAGTTGTAGTTGTAGTGTAGTGGAGTTGTAGTTGTAGCGTAGTGTAATTAATGTAGTGTAGTTGCAGTTGCATTTGCAGTTGTAGTGTAATGTAATGTAATGCAATGTAATGTAACTAGTGTAGTGTAGTGTTGTGCAATGTCGTGTAGTTGTAGTTGTAGTTGTATTTGAATTGTAGCTGCAGCGCACTGCAGTGTGTAATTCCTGTAGTGTAGTTGTAGTAGTAGCTGTTGTGGTAGTAGCAGTAGTAGTAGTAGTAGTAGTAGTAGTGTAATGCGTGTAGTGTAGCGTAATTAGATGTAATTAGTGTAGGGTAGTGTACTTAGTGTAGTATAAATATTAGTTGTAGTAGCAGTGTAGTGTAGTGGTAGTTGTAGTGGCAGTTGTCTATTTATCTGTCAATCTGCAAACTTGAAAACGAAGCAATTCTACGAGACTTCCTCAAGTTTTGAACTTGACGACATCAAAAACGAAGCAAGTCTACGAGACTTCCTCAATTTCGACGTTGACAGCGTCAAAAACGACGCAAAATTCTGCAAGACTTCCTCATTTTTCGCAGTTGACAGCATCAAAAACACAGCAATTCTGCGAGACTTGCTTCGAACATGGAAACTTTAGTGCTGATGCTGATGGCCTCGTACCAATGCTGTTTGCGATTTTTCCACTCCATCTGTCTAAAGTGCTGCGCCTGTCACGAAAAGGTGATGCCAGGTCATACGAAGTGCAGCACCTGTCACGCAAAATCATCTTGGCAAACCTAAAGGTCTCATGCTCAAAAATGCAACCCATATCAGGAAATCAGCGCCCTGACCTCCTAACATCTCTGATGAACATGTCTCTTGTACTGCCCCTGCCAAGCGAAATGCATCTTTGCAGATCATCTTCAAATGTCCCACGCCTGCGAACGTTATTGAAACTGCTACAAAATTCTCACGATTTGCTCACCTTTGGCAAGGTATACGGAATCCTTTGCGCCTGCCAGGCAAAACCACATCGCGCCACAACGGTGTGCAGTTTTTCAATATCTCAACTTCCAAAAGTGCTCGGAACCTGGTGTGTTTTGTAGATTTTGACTTCGAAATGTGCTTCCCGCCACAACGACGCTAGCCTTTCAAACATCTCAACTTCCAAAAGTGGTCCGAACATGAGGTGTTTTATACATTTGACTTCCAAATGTGCTTCGCACGGCAACGCCATGCACTTTAAAAACATCTCAACTTCGAAAAGTGGTCCGAGACCGTCAGCTTTTAACACTTTTGACTTCGAAATGTGCTTCGCGCCACAACGGCGTGCAATTTTTCATCTCTCATTTGGCCAGATGGCTCCGGACCCGCCGCTTTACCAACCTATTTTTCCACCCTCCGGAGCCTGGAAAAACAGAGTTAATTGCGATTTTTATACTGTACCTTTTCGCACGCCTGCATCTTCTTTCCTCTGACTCTTCCTCTGACTCTTCCTCTGACTCTTCCTCTGACTCTTCCTCTGACTCTTCCTCTTTTTTGATCTTCTTTCTTCTTTCTTCTTCTTTCTTCTTTATTCTTTCTTCTTTCTTCTTCCTTCTTTCTTCTTCCTTCTTTCTTCTTCTCTTCTTCTCTTCTCTCTTCTTCTCTTCTTCTCTTCTCTCTTCTTCTCTTCTCTCTTCTTCTCTTCTCTTCTCTTCTCTTC
>Ga0126342_10004697_pt1 | contig 23469 bp, 13 predicted proteins | sample Cyp1metagenome_FD_92528 | JGI IMG/M metagenome (GOLD analysis project Ga0126342, IMG submission 92528) | Coral microbial communities from Lord Howe Island, Old Settlement Bay, Australia - Cyphastrea 1 metagenome | ecosystem: Host-associated > Invertebrates > Cnidaria > Coral ...
CAGGGAGGTCCGGGACCTGAAAAGGAAGGCGAATGGGAACATGCCGAGGGCGTACCTTTTCAGGTCCTAAGTGTCAGCAATTCCGAGGACCCTAAAAAGAGCGGTCCTGGACCGACAGGGTATTATAATATTATAATATAATATAGATAAGCTCAATCGCCAACATTTGTGTTGTGTTTGGAAGCCAACCTCCCAGATTCAGGAGGCATTTGCTGGTAAAGAGGCGGCAGATACACAATAAAGATACGATTTTGATATGTTGTAAGTAAAGTTGACAGCTTTATATACTAATAAAGGAATATGCATATTACAAACAAAGATGATTGATTAACAACAAAGTGTGTGTGTGTATGATTGTCAATATGTATATTATATTTATATTGTGTTTAAACAAATGCATGTTTATTCTATTCGATTTACATCATTCCAGCATGGCACCCACCAGGTTGCCAAAGGCAATTCGGAGCAAAGTCCTGGCGAAGGAGCACGAGGGGCGAATGTCAGGTCGATGTTCGCAGATTTCGCAGTTAGTTGGCCGTGTTTTATGATGTTTAAATGGAATTTAAGTAAGCAACATGAATAGGATGAATAGGGATGTTACCCTATCGTTATTTAACAAAGCTATGGAAAATGATAGAACATCCCCATGTTCAATAGCTAAATATAGCTAATGTATGCTAATGTCATGGACATGTCATGGTAAATCATTTATTTTCATGGGGCTTCCCCGGCTATGTTGTGAGTAACCAGATGGTAACCCGCCAGGAGTTCTTGGATGAGTAACTTGGCGGATTAAGCCATGGCTTTCCGTTCCGAGATGGCCTAAGATGAATATTGGATATAGGGGATATCCAATGGAAGATATTTGTAATATATATATACATATTAATCATATATAGTATATATTATAATTATACATGTATCTGGATATATATAATAAAATAACATGGACTGATAGATCAAAGAATTGGATGAAGGGAACAAGTACGGGAAGAGGATCCCGTGAGTCGCTGTGTGTATATATATATTGCATATCACATGAATTCTACTGATAGAAACAATCGCGTCTCGGCCCGGGAAGTTACATGTTGACGGGCCACTCATCGAATGCTAGGTGCTGGACTATTTTCAAGAAGTACGACGTGTCTTGGAAGCAGGTTTGGTGGGTGTAGGTTGGCGCAGCATTGCACAATAGTATATACTGTACACTTAATACACAGTATGGAAGCATGAATGTGTGAATGTTTGCCGCTAATAGACGCATGCTTAGGTTGTTTGCGAAGTCAAAACAGCTTTTATAGTAAAAGATTTCACTAGGTATCAGTATGATATAAACATGTTTTAGCATACGAATATGCAGTATTGCACCTGCATACTGCAGCAAGATCAACCATGTCGCACATATACATCTCCCCTTGCTGGCTTCAAAAAATCCTGAGGTCTTTCAGAGTGAGAAGCTTGAAGGCTGTAATCTGTGGAAGGCATTGTTGGAGGCTGCAGCGGGGTCTGGGTTGAGTAAAGATCATCAGCGGCCTGTGAGGCGGCCCCTCCATAGGTGGTAGTGGTAGTTGGAACATCTGGTGCTAATATGAGTCAGTTGAAGTCACTAAGTGGAGTTGGATGACATACAGCAGATTTATTTGGACATGGGTCATCATCATTGATCTCCCAAAATGGGTCAGTTTAATGAATGCTAGATATGACATGACCAATGACGTGCGGTCCCACACTAGCCAACCATGGACTCGAGGGGTCGTATCCCCACGGTCTTTTCGGGTGAAGTTTCCAAGTTTTGCTTGGAATATCCGCATGTTTGATGGATCTTGAAAGAAACCACCACTAAATTATAACTGCATCCAATTATAACTGCATTATAACTAAATTATAACCAATTTGATCCAATTTGGTATATTTATAAAGTGAATATCCCGTAAGTTGCAATCATCACCGACTTCAGCCACGTGCACAGGCTTTGCCCGAGGCGTTTTCTCAGGCGATCCTCAAGAACCAGTCGCTGGACTTCAATGACTGGGCATGATCCACGGGTCATAGTTTAAGATATTTTGAGAACTTGGAAATCACAATTTTTTAGACTTTTTTTGATGATTTGGCTCATTTGGGTGGTAGTCACATGATTTGGATTTTAGATGATTTGGACCATTCCTGGTACCCAAGTGTGACACATGCCCAAGTATGGAATCACTCTACCGGTTAGTGCATGTTAATATGAATGGATCTGATGCACTCCTAAGCGAAGTAAAATTCTGGGCCATATCCAACAAAAAGGTTGCCGTTCCGGGCCTCAGTTTTGATCCTTAGGTATCTTCAAAAACACATTGGGCGCAATGGATTGCAAGCGAAGCAATGTTTCGGGAGTTGACATGGGGATACATCGTGATACATCAACACCTATTGTACCATATATACATATACATACGACTGGGAAACTCTTGGGGCATGACCCATAGCCGGCAGGTATGGTTGGTCTCTTCAACAAGATTCTGTCTATGCCTTCACTGGCTGTGGACGTGACGGTGAGCCTGTGGCTTGGACCATTTGAGGACAGTGGGCAGCGTATGCTTGGGAGGCTGCGAGGTACTTGGTACCTTTTCTTTTTGATTCAAGTGCCGGAATTAGATGATTCGAACAGTTCCAGAAAACTCCTAAAATACTGCTAAAAACATGTAAAAATTAAAACAGCTAAAAATTAAAACAGCTGGTTTTAGTTAGATATTTCCATGAGAGAAATCCATTGACCAAGCTATGTCACATCTGAAAGAACATGTGGGCCTCCAGCAACCTTCCATTCATATGGGTTCCCTGACTAGGCCTTTTTGTTTCATGGTGAGCTTCTCTAGTTCTAGGTCTCGTGGTGCTGTAGTTGTGGGTTTTGTTGGTGGTTGGGCCACTGTGCTGCCATAGCTACAATACAAAAGATGTGAAATCAAATGTTTGCTTGCTTCCTGCCTTTTTTTTAAAACATGTTCATGGCCAGCTTGTCTCGACCCATGGCGTGCTGTTTGGTCCGGTTTAGAGTGCCATGATGATTCCGACTTATGTCGTAGCTCTTGGTCCTGATACTATACATGATGCTATTGTAGATCCCCTATGTTGGTCATTTTTGTTGATTACCATGCGCTGTCCAGGGACAGTTTCCCCGTGGATCCCTCTGGCAATTTAACATACCGGGTGGCTATGGAAAATGGCCCCTGAGAATAGATGATCTAACCGTTAGAAAGGGCGCTGTTCCATAATTTGAACATGTTCCCTCCAAACCCCGGGTTCGTCCACACTCAAACAACACATCCAAACAATATGATCTACTTATAACCAGAGGATGAATGAAAAACACTAGCTATACGCAGTGATTTTGACTTTAAGTTTTCAGGATTTAGGGTCTTAATTCAGGGTTTTAGGGTTTTAGGGTTTGTTGTTTTGGAAAGTAAAAAGCGTTAACCCTACGCAGGGATTTGAGCATTGCGAGATTCGCCGCGGGTTTCGCAGCGAACATGTTTAAACTGTGAAACTACCACCCCAAAATCCAACTATATCATAGATAGATATAGATAGATATAGATAGATATAGATAGATATAGATAGATATAGATAGATAGATATATATAGATAGATCGATAGATAGATAGATAGATAGATATCCCTAGCTCAAAGTTCCAGTAGCTGGATACATCACATCTCCAAGGCCATCTCCTTCATTAAGTTTCCCGAGTACGTCAAGTTCACGCTGGCCTTGATCCTGCACAAATATAGCCCTTTGGACGGGGTGTTGATCTCAAAAGATGACTCACCAGGGGATGTTAAACAGAAATAAATCATAACCCAACCATAAATATCAAATATCCATAATGTCCATTTATGGTCGGGTTAATGACTCAGAATATAAGTGATTCCTTCTATAAACAGTCATATCCCAACCATAAATGTGCATCAAATATCCATAAATATCATTAAATATCCATAAATATTATCCATTATGTATAACCTGGGGTTCAAGGGGTAGCCCCCTATGGACGACCATATATAAAAATGGTCCATCCCTGCGGGCATTGGAGCCTCGGAGCCGTGGCTGGGTGAGAAACCGGATCGCTTACCAACTAGAATAGTACCCGGCCTGGTAAACTAACAGTTTGCTATTGAAAATGGCCATTTAGTTCGTTGATTTTCCCGTTAATAGCATGATGATTTTCCATAGTTATGTTATGTTATGTTACGTTAGTTTTTTGTATGTTTACCAGAGGGTAAGTTCAGCCCTTACAATTGCATGAAGATGACCAACAATTGTGGGTCCAATTTCAATTGTCACCGAGTCACCCAACTCCAACATGGCCCCAATTGGAGGCGCCAACGCCAATGTCTTGGACTGCAAGATGGCTCTGAAGGCTCAGGAGAGCTGTAAAACCGCGCCTCGGTAAGGGGATGTACCCTCCGGTTCCCTCCGGTAAGAATAATAGCTGTCCCATAATAGTTATAGTAGTTATAATGATAGTTATTATCAATATTATTGATCACAACTAATAATAACTATTACTAATATTACCTTCTGGTAAATAAACATAGGCACTGAAAATCACCCATTTTTAATGGAAACTAGTCTTCCAAGCCCGACAACTGCCAGGGTCTATGTTAATTTACCAGAGGGTAAGAGGTGCATGAACCCTTCGCAGCGACTCGGAAATCAGAATGGGTGTGTCTAAAAATTGGCGAATGATGGCTAATGTGGTAAACCCACTTTAATAGACCACCCCCAATTTGACAGGAAATGCGCAATAGGAAACCTCCGAGATGAATGGTTGATCATCATTGTTTGCATTGAAACTGCTAATTTCTTGGTATAATATGGTATAATCCACTTCAGACACGCGAAAATGTGGCAATTCTTTCTTGATTTCACTTGGGTGAACAAAAACTGAATTGTTTTTCTTTGTTGGGGTGTGATTGCATGGTACGGCAATCACCTGCGCCGGCGCGCGTAAAAGGAGATGGACCACAGCAAACGTTGGGAGGCTCAGGAGCATCAAGGGGCTGGTCGGTGGAGGTTTCAGCATGAACTCAGCCTTCCTAGTCGTCCTACGGTAGTCCTGTTGGGAGTTTGGGTCTCTGGTCATGGCATCTTCATTGGTGCCTCAGATCTTCATCCTTTGTCGGAATTTGTCGGGCCATGTCGGGCCATATGGCTTGACCAAATTCGATACTTACTTAATTAATCTGAATTTCAAGCAAACTCTTATCTTGTGTGGGCAAGATGTGGATCCGTACATGGAATAGATAGCTAGATAGCCAGATAGATAGACTGCGATAGATGGATAGATAGATTAGATTAGATTGGATTAGATTGGATTAGATTGGATTAGATTAGATAGATAGATAGATGGATAGATAATTGAGTAGCCTAGGTGAATAAGTTTCAAGTTTGCTGCTGGAATCCACCCCCCCTTCGAGGCAAGACCAAGGTGGTCGCAAGTTTGGGTCCCGCCTCTTGGAGTGAGGCGGGGCTCAGCCGCTGGGTGTGGCTGTAGAACTAGCTGGGGCTCAACAAGTGGCTAAAAGCACCCAAGACATATCCATTCATATACATTCATATCCTAAAAATGGTTGGCTGAAACAATGCAAATAGGGAATCTAGATGAATTTAGTATCAACATGTATCAACAATGTAGGGTAACATTTTGATGAAGGTCTAAAGGATTAGTTCCACAATTTTACGGGGGTATATGCTGCCCAGCCCCGAAAAAATATAGGGTACCTGCAACCGTCAAAGATGGCTTGCTGGGCTGGTCATTTTTCAACGCATTGCAGCCAATTGCAGCAGTCCCACCGAGCCATGGTGATCTAAGTGTAGGAGCTGATATATGGTGCCTCTTATGTGAGATTTCAATGGGTTGCCAAGGCAAGTGCAGGGACAAAAGAATGTGGCGCTTTGATGCACTTTCATTTGATATCTCACGTAGCTATCATGTAAAATAAGACTCACAGAACATGACAGTTTCATCAGCTTCCCATAGGAGATGATCCCCAAGATGATCGAAGCAGGCACTGTTCCTCGGCAGTTGGGATCAGTCAGATCTAGCTTTCGTCAGCTTATCCTTGTGATTGATGATTGAATTAATTAGCTATTGTCTACTCCATTCTTCTTGCCTAGGTGCATACCTATAAATATGTAAGTCTATACACGTATATACATGCTCATATCATACTATATACAGTATTATCCACATTCACACGCACACAGAATCACAATACACACACAGCTGATTTTTATCGTATGTGTATATATATACACATGTATACATCGGGATGAATCAACACTTTTTGTGTACACCAGATTTAGAGGATGAACATTCATTTGCCAGCTTTTAGGGGGCTCACTAGGCTACGAGGTGAACTGACCCCAAGGCCATACCACATACTAGATTCTATATATATATATATACATATGCATGTATACATATCTCCCTGTACAAGATTACTCTGACATACTCTGACTACATTGGTAAAGTTTTTGTTGTCTAAGTGCGCAGTTCTTGAATTCAGGTGAGGCCGCCGTATCTTACTTCTGAGTGCCTTTTAAAGGAAATATATATATATATATATATACGGTATATACATAATAGAGACATGCACGCATCAATATGTATGCATTTACTCGTACAATCTCATATATATATATATATATGCACACACACAGATGTATACATACATATAAAACACCATATGTATATATAGCTTATTCATATAAATAACGACGGTCGCTTCACGGTTCCAAGGACATTTTCCGTTTGAACTGCTCCCATCGTCGTGGTGGTGATTTTGAGCGCGTCTATCCACTGATTAGGCGGTCAGCGGATCGAATGGTGGGGATTGAATGGGGAATTAAGCATCAATCTATGGCTAATAATAATAATGCTTAATAGTTGTTAATAATTAGTGGTTAATAATAATGTTTGTTAATAATATTGATTATTGTTGGTTAATAATGGTCAATACCCTCTGGTATAAACAAACACAACTATGGAAAATCACAATTTTTCATGAGTAAATCAACGAACTAAATGGCAATTTTCAATATCTATGTTAGTTTACCAGATGGTAATAATGGTTAATACTGCAGGATTTTATCGACAATAATGAATGAATCATGATATAGATCTGCGGTTCATAATTATAGTGGTAATAACTATGGTTAATAATGGTTAGGCATCGTTTATGGCATTATGGCATTGTGCTTGCCACATTAATGCTGATACCATGGGGATAGAATGGAACGTTATAACGGGTATACTATGGAAATCAATCAGGAATACTATGGACTATAAATTATAATGGTGATATATGGGTGATACTATGGCTATGGATTACGTTAAGGCGGCAGTGGCTTTTCAGTGACTGCGAAGCTGGATTGATGTGGCATGCCCAGTGGCTGTAGATCAACTCCCCCTGGATCGGGCAGGAAGTATTCCAAGATGCTGGGCCGTCGAGTGGAAGTCTTGGGAGACCTGCAGGCAGGGCCGATTCCGGGGGCTTCATGGGATGATATGGGATCCGATTGGTTCAAAGGAACATCTGAACGATGTTTATCACCAAATCTGGGCGAATTCTGCAGATTTTCCCATCCGACTCTGGGACTCAAGGAAAATGAAGTTGGGACTCCTCAATTTTTTTTGTGCGGAAATGTGCTTTCCCTTCAAATTGGCCAATGCTGGGTGGGGGGAACAGCTTCTTTCCGTGTGTGTTAGGTCTCACTTCAACAGCTCGCGACTCAGGGCCCCAAGTTCCGCGTGGGCGAGTTGGAGGGCGAGCCGGTGATGTTGAAGGAAGGTGAAATTGTGGAGTTTGGCATTTGCAAGGAGACCAGGGGTGCTGGCGTGACTCCTTGGAACATGTTGAGGTGGAATGAGCTTCAGTCAGCCTGAGATATCCTGAGTTTTTGTTTTACATATTCATGTTTGTTGATGTTTGTTGATGTTTGTTGGTTTAATGAACATGTCTTGTCAAGCCGAAACACCTTTGTGTTTTTTCATGTTTTTTCGACATCCCCGTTGTGGTCAAATCGCCCTGTTGGTCAAATCCATCGCTCCAGGATGACAATGACCTCATCAAAGCGGGTCGTATCACCATGAAGCCCACGACTGAACAACTGGCCCTGGTAAAGGCCTGCAAGGTCGGAATCGCTGCTCGCCTCATTCAAAAGATCCTGACAAGGTCAAGATATGTCAAGATGATGATCTCCTAATATGATATGATCATGATATGATCATGATGTCATCATGATATCATCATGATATGATCTGGCTGGTGGCTTCAATAAATTCAACGATTTTTCTCCATCCTCATCTTTGAAGATATTTGTTGTTCGATGAGAACACCAAAAAAAGAGGTGCTTAACCACCCCCCGGTGATGATTTGTTTTGAGGGTCGTATTGAGGTTCCAACTCAACAGACTTGTGCGCAGACATGCAATGTGGAGCTGAGACAAAACCCTGAGGATTTGCTCATTGAGGACGGCATCATGAAGGCCACCCTCTTTGGATGCGCAAGCGCTCGAATCCCCTACAAGGGGCAGCACTGGGCTCAAGTTTTTGGGATAGCCAAACTGTACGAGCTCTGAAGGCCACTCATATGTATATAATTGTATATACAATTATATACACGAATAGAGTATCTTCATGCGATATTCTCCCAACTTGGTCTTAGTTTGTGTATGTTTTGCAGGCTGATTTTACCTTGAAACTGAATCAACATGGTCTTGTGGATCGTTTATCTACAACCGGGTGCTCAAAGTAGCCATTTCTCCGACGCTGACAGGTGAATGTCGTTGAGAAGCTCTCCGACACGGTACGCCCGTGAAGACGTTGGATGCGTTAAACGATGTAAATTGATGGGATATGAATGGATATGATGTCATAAACATCCATAAACATCCATAACCATGCATAAACATGGGAAAGAACAGATTCCATGGGGGGCACCCACCACTTCATGAATTCCCAGCATTCACTGTTGGCCAACTGCTGCCTATTGCTGCCTTTAAATACGATGGTTTTGTTCAGAAAGGCTAAGGCGGACACAGGTGGAGCCTTGAGTAATAGAGCTCTTGCTTCGGCGACTCACACGCCCATGAGAGCTTCCCAAGTTGAAAGGATACTCATCTGCTTATTGCGGTGATCCGTTGACTTGTAGCTATTGACAAGCTATACCAGCCATTGGGCCTCACCGCAGGAGTTGAAGGTGAAGATCATCCGTGGAGGAAAGCTGAAGGCACAGCCGAAGTCTGGCACCTGAATATGTTCGGCGTCTATTCCCTTAAGCTGATAGACATTGATAGACCCATGTTTGAGGATGACGATTTACATTTTTTTTGTTGATTATTTGTTGATTGGCACTTGAGACTACAAACAACTCCAGTCTTCAGAGTGCTTCCGACAAAAATCGTCGGTTGGTAATCAACAAGCTATAGTCCGTTGATGTATACATGATACATATATCCTTAGTTTTTATGGGTTACCCTCAGGTAATCAAACGTAACATGGCTAGCTGGACATGTCATGAAATTTATCGACGATGTTCGCAGCACCTCCATTGAGTTCGGGGATTTCCCGTCTTGCCATGTTTGATGACACTGGAGGGTACCCTCTGGTAAACTAACAGAACTATGGACAATCACCATTTTTAATAGGTAAATCAACTATAAATGGACCATTCTCCATGACAAACATCTGTTAGTTTTCCGAAGGCTACCCTCTGGTAAACTAACATAACTGTGGGAAAATCACCATTTGTAGTGGGTAAATCCACTATAAATGGCCATTTTCAATAGCAAACTGTTTGTTTACCGGAGGGTATATTAAACAGCGACATGCACACATTACCCTTGAGGCACGCAAGGGCGTGAACGTGCCGGACTGCGAGATTGACTGTGCGGCGCTGACCACCAAGGCGCGCGCTTAGGGTGGGTGGTACCCTATGATGCACCAAAAATGGTGGAACATGGCACATTTTGTTGATGATGTACGTATTAAAGATGTGGTTTTTGTTTTCCATGGGTTGGTTGTTATAATTCCATATAATTCCTCATTTTGTATATATAGACCATGAATCGATGATTAATTCCCTTAGCATAGTTACTGGCATAGTTATTATTATTCGTTATTCACCGTGATTAACCAGTACCCCATTATTAACATTTATTAACCACAGTCATAGTTATTGCCCTCCGGTGTCAGCAAACAGCTGGAGGATCCTCATTGAGTTCGATGATATTTCCAGCCATAAAGCTCCATTAGGTTAGGGTATTTTCCAGCTAGCCACGTTTGATGACCGGAGGGTAGATGGAGTTTTTGCTATTTTTTAGGGGGTGCTATACCCATATGCTCCATGTATGGAATAAATTATGTGTGAACATTTAGCCGTTTCAAAAAATCGCCCAAACATAGGTAAATCTACCATACATGGAGCATTTGGGATACCATCTATCGTCCTCGATGGCTATGTGTAAACGGGATGGTCCCACCAGCTGTGAAGCTGCAGGACATTGAAGATGCCGAGTATTTACTGCAACTGGACCCACCGGTGGAATATATTTGTGTGTCTTGGTGTATTCAAGTTCCAGAGTTCCAGGCTTCCTGGGATAGATCAGGGCGCTCTGCAGATGTCTCGGAGGTGAGGGAAAAAGTGCAAGCTACAAGCATGTTTCCTAAAATCCAATGAACATCTGGAGCAGAATCCTTAAGGAAAACAGACTATATTCATCTATATTATATATTTATCTATATTCAAAATGTATGTAAGCCAGCTGGTTCATGGTCCCACATCAAAAGCGGACTCTCGAGCCGCGCCTCGACGCCTCGAGGTGTCCTTTGCACAAAAGGGGCAGGACCTGCAGGAGCTCATCGACATCATGGACCGCCTGAAGATCCCAGCAGACAAGCGACCGTAGCTCGGTGCGGGACGTTGAAGATGTTCAAAGGTGGTTAGTGCGATGTTTGTGCGTTCAGGTATGTTCAGGTGTTTATCAATTAACTTGTTCTTTTTTTGTTCCATCTAAGAGCTATATCTTGTGGTGGTTCAAGCAACCACCAATCTGCCCAAACATCCATTCCTTTGTCAGAACCTTATTGGAACTCCAGTGCTTTTTTATTTGGGCCGTTAAGGAAGATTTGCCCAAAGATTGAGAAGCCGCAAGCCCTCACCAACATTGAGGGTATCATTGAGAAGTCTCAAGCATTGATGGTTGCGAGGCAGCCATGGGATGAGGGCCCCGGGGCCTGGTTTTTGTTGACCCTTGCGGCCGCCATAAGCAACTTGCAGTATCCTCCACCTTTTACAAACAGACCGGTGGTTTCGAAAATGTTCTTATTTCCCATGGTTTTCGGGATCATGATACTCAAACAATAAATGGATAGATGATGATAGATGATGATAATTGATTGATTATCGATGATTGACTATTGACGAATGATGATAGTGATGATGACGATGATGACGATGATGATGATGATGATGATTGATGATGATGATGATGACGACGACGACGACGACGATGTTGTTGTTTTTTGTTTTTGTTTTTTGTTGCTGTTGTTTTTGTTGTTGTTGCTGTTGTTGCTGTTGCTGTTGTTTCTTGTTGTTTCTTGTTGTTTCTTGTTGTTTCTTGTTGTTCTTGTTGTTCTTGTTGTTCTTGTTGTTCTTGATGTTGATGTTGATGTTGATGATGATGATGATGGTGGTGGTGCTGGTGCTGGTGCTGGTGCTGGTGATGGTGATGGTGTTGGTGATGGTGGTGACGGCGACGGTGGTAATTGTGGCTATAGTGATTTTGATTATGATGATACTGATGATGGAAATGATAAAACGTGAATTGAAATGATAGACATGATATCATGGATTCTCATAGGATATCGACCTGTCTTTTGGATAGACAATGGATTATACCCAGCTGCCAGGGGTGACCTGGGCGTCGAGCTGGAACTGGAGCGTGTGCCCTTCGCGCAGAAGTTGCTCATCGCCCGAGCCAAGAAGGTGCGACACCGGGCCTCTGGGTGCCACTGGATGGCGGGCAATGGGACAATTCCATGATTTTTGTTGCGCAAACTGATCAAATATGGAAGTTTCCTAAAGTGGGGGTGCCCCTAAATCATCCACTCCAGGATTTTCCATTATAAACCATCCAGCTTTTGGGGATCCCCCAGTTTATGGAAACCCCCATCCGGGAATATATGATGGAATCTAAGAATCCATACCCGCAACAAACATATGGCAACGGGAATTCCTGCACGTGTGATGATGTTCCCCCAAGATATCCCGGCCCCATAAAGGCTGGCCTGTTCGTCATCAATGCCACGCAGATGGTGGCCACTGGGCATGACGCTGCAAGGAAGATGTTGGAGCATGTTTGAGGTCACACTCCTGAAATACATGATGTCAATAAACGGAAATTAATATGTTGATTTTGCAGAAGAACAAACATGTGCGCGGCTGTGCTGGCTTTGTTAAAATGGAATGGCGTGTGGAGATGTGTGGGGCCATTCTTTCTCCACCCAAATGGGTGTCTCAAATAATGTAGCTCTAAACCTAGTGGATTATCACCATGTTTCCTATTACTTGAACGTCAAGATAGCTTTTTGAAGATGGAAACCTATTCAACCATTGTCAGACATACCGACATACCACATATTGTTAATTAGTTATATATGTATCCCACTCTATGGTTTTCCGCATTGAAATCCCCATTAAACCACCATTTTACACCCCGAACGTTGGGCGATCTTCCGGGCCTCCGAGGAGAGCATGATCGAAAATCCGGTCCCCACGCGTGCGGAAGTCACAGACCTGCAGAACGCAGTGCTCTTCGGCAGGATTTTTCTTTAGCGGATTCCATAGCCCCAATGCTCCATGTATGGTCTATTTACGTACCATTGGGCGATTTTGAGGTTCAATATTCTATTAGGCTGATAAAAAAAGGAGGTTTCCTAAAATGGGGGCACCCCTAAATTATCCATTTATAGATGGAATTTCCATTATAAGCCATCCATTTTGGGGTGCCTCTCATTTGTGGAACCACCCATGTAGATAATGTCAACCCCGGATTCATGAGCCATATCTTATTTGGAAGGGCATTCCCCCAATTGTCATCATCTGATTCCCAAATGGACCAACATATGATATGAGAGCTCATATCTGACTACCAATTACTAAATTATCACGTGTTTTTTTGATTTGAGCATCATCTATTCACATGAATATCATGAAACCCCCCCGGGAAGTTTTGAAGAAAGGCGATGAACATCCTCTATAAATAAATAATCCATTCATTTTACCATATACTAAACGTATCCAAGCCCCACATATTTTCATTGATGATATGACAGCTCACGTGTTTTCGTCCTCCCCGGGGTTGGCCGGGCGTAGCAGGTTCGACGGCGCGGATGCGGTGATGCTCAGTGGCGAGGCGGCCAGTGGCAAATATCCCTGCGAGTCGGTGATGGCGGAGGCAGATGCTGTGCCTGGGATGGATGGATGACGGTTTTTTGGGCAGAGAGATGGGGTGAAATTGGGATGATATAGGGGGCATTATGGGGCCTAATATGGGATTTACTATGGGGTTCACCCCTTTTCTTGATTTTGAGATGGAGGATTTTACTCGAATCTATTTTTGGGGGGCTAGAGCATCAAACAACTGTGGCAACTGTGCCCATTTCCTATTGCACTACTTGTTGGGGCAAAGCTGCCACAGGGTGAACTAGGGTTAGCAACCTGGCTATGGGCATGTTTTGGATCGGCCTTTGCACATATCTGTCAATGTGTTGGGGTCGCAAGCTAGATCGTGGCTACGTATAAACCACCCTGATACAGCCTGATACTTGGATTTGTTCAGCACGAAACGTGCTGACGTTTATGATAGGAATGATGCATGAAGTTAAAATCTTTGCGTAGTTGATTTTGAGGTTGTACTCGTACCCTCTGGTAATCAAACTTGGCTGGAAAAAATCACAATTTATAGATATTTTAGTTTGGTGATTTCCCCAGCTAGAATATAATGGATTATAATGATAATAATGGATGCTGTTCCCATATTTTCGCATGCCCAATCATTACAAAGTAATCATTGAAAAAACATGAAAAAACATTGAGATTCTTAAAACAATCCATTTACTGCAGTTCCAGCCATACCTGGACCACATCCAAGGCTTTGGAGGCTGAAGCCGTCCGTGACTTCCTGAAACCACAGGCGATGTCCCATGTGGAGGGGGCAACTAACGATGCAAAACTAACACGAAAAAAAAATTGGAAACGAGGGGAAATGAGGGGAACAATTGGAAACGAGAAAAATCATCTAGCCACATCTGATATTTCTTTGGGGGAAATGGTGCGCACGGAGCTTTTGGAGTGGGATATTGTGGCCGGTGGCAGGTTCCAGATGGTTCCGTGGTGGATGAGGCGAACAAACCTCGAGAATTGGACGTTCCTTGAAGCAAGCTAGCCAGCTTGAAAGCATGGACCAACATTGCTGGCACGCAGTTGTCATGGTTTAATCTTAGGGTTTCCTTCCGGAATCTGTTTATGGAATTGTCATCGCGTCCTTCTGCTTGTTGTGGTTATGGTCCCTTGACAGGGCAAAATTTCGACTTCACCAGATCTCCCTGGCAGAGTGATTTCAGCCAAGGACAGTAAGAGGCAGATCCAAGTGGTGGCATCTTTGGGTCCTGCCTCGTGGAGTGAGGACGGTTGTGACATGGATCTGGGATGATGTGGTACACCCAAGATGGATCAAGATGGCAGTTTCGTCGAGTTTTATCGGGAAATTTATGATTATAGTCATTTTAAGTGGATACACCAAAATTTCAGACAAACCAGGCTTTGAATATCTTTGAATGATACCTTACCTTGAGATATTGGCCGATTATTAGCCACACGCTTGGTAATCATGTTTTTTTTCGCGCACACACAAACATTATATATAATTATGTATATATATATGTATATATGTATATATGTATATATGTATATATGTATATATGTATATATGTATATATGTATATATGTATATGTGTGTGTATGTATATTTATTTGTTTAATTAATTGTGTGTGCATATATAATTATATATAATATCATATAATTATACAAAATATACATCTATCTATACGATTGTGCATCTTGATTAAGTCTTGATTAGCACCTGCTATCTATTTGATTTGTACTGCTGCTGGCATCTCTTTGTGTTTTATGCATGATTTTCTTACGAGGTGTTAAAAAACGAGTGCTAACTCTCCCTGCAGGAGATGATTCCAAAGATGATCGAAGCAGGACAGTGGATGGTTGCGAAATCTGTGATAAGGAGTTGGTGCACCTCTGGAAGCGAATTTGGCAACGTGCCCTTTCAAATCCTTTCACAATCTTTCAAGATGAGCTTCTCATTGCTTCCCACGTCCATCATGTCAGGAAAAATATGTATAAAACGTGATCAATCTATGTTGACTTCCCGCGTTCCGAGGGCTCAACACAAGACGATGCTGCTCTGGCAGGAACGAACATCTTCAGGTTGAACTGCTCTCACCGCCGCGGGGGCGACTTCGAGCGGGTCTACCCGCTGATCCGAAAATATGCCAAGGACCCTGGGACCGGACCATACCCTCAACGAAGATAGAACCTACCAGGGGGTTGGAAGTCTACTTTCCACATTTTTCCACTAAACATCGATAACATGGGCTATTGTATGCTATTGTCTTGGTCTGTGCGAAGTCACTGGAGGATCTCTGAACCATTGACTAGTGCCACTTGAATTTTTTGATCGGTGGCTCCACATGGTTCCACCATGTTCCACCTCAGCGCCGAAGGAGATGGGCAAGAAGGTGGAATGCCTCGGTGACTTGCAGGCCGTCCATCAAATTCTTCGCCAAAGATAGCCTGGTTGATTCTGAATGGGTGCTATATGTTGCTATAGATTAAAATTTGTCAAAGAATCAATACCTATGATATTATAGCTATATACTATTTTGGTTGTTATAGCTATACTATTGTATAGTGTCTACTACCTCATGATTTTGGGGACAATTATAGCCCTGGGGATGGGCCAGCCATCTCATCTCACCGGTGTAGGGACCACCGGCTCCACCAGGGTCCCAAGTTCCGCGTGGGTGAGCTGGCGGGGGAGCCCGTGCAGTTGAACAATGGCGACATCTTGGAGTTTGGCACCCTGGCCATCTGCGCAGTTTTTAAGGGCAACTGGCAACGAAAAAAAAAAATCGAGCAGAGGACACCTCATAAAATTTGGTTATAACATGCGGTTGTATGGATCAAAATAGATCAACATGTTCTGACTGGATAATGTTGGACCAGAGCGGCAACTTGCCCACCTTGGATTCAGCGCCAGGTATCTCTAAAGATGACCAGGACCTGATTCGCCCGGGGCGTATCACTATGAAACCCACCATCGAGCAGAATGCCTTGGTGAAAGCCTGCAAGCCGGGCACACCTTTGCTGCTGGAAGATGGCATCATGGAGGTGGGAACTATGGAAAATGGACACCTGGATTTGAAGATGGTGTATCTTGTTGGATACTCTTTGAGATAGTTGCTGACTTCACATTTGACGTGATTTTATCATATTGTATGTAGACGTCATTACTTTTCCATGTTTCAGGGATGGGTGGGGATTTTCATCATGATGGGGAGAGGCTCCAAGCAGCACTATGAAACAGGTGAAAGTTATCGAGAAATGCTCAGAGACCGAGCTGAAGGTTGTTGCATCTTGGCAAGGATCTCTTCTATATGTCTGATGATATTTCTTTGATGGTTAGGGTCGTTGACTTTTTCATTTTTTGATTTTTTTGCAGGCTATTTATGGCTACTTTTGCCTATCAACTATCAACTGAGTCTCCAGTCTCGATGGCCCCAGGTGACTCGTGGTGGCAAGTTGAAGGCGAGAAAAGGTGTCAACGTGCCTTGGTGGAAACAGTGGAACTCTCATCGCTCTCAAAATTGATCCAGAATCAGTGGATTGGATTGGTAAAATCATGTAAAACCACGGGAAACCATCGGTTTTTACCATTAAATATGGGGGTTTCCGGGGTTTCCGGTTCCAATTTTCCCGTAGACCAATCCAATGACAAAAGCGCCTGATTCGACGGTTTTCCTTTTGGAGATTTTTTGGAGGTCGGTACGGTAGTGTCCCATGCGAGATTATCTGACAGGTGCCTGATGTGGAGATTGACTGCGCTGCATTGACCGAGAAAGACATTGAGGACAGCTGTAGATGTGAACATATGAAGGTTTCGATGAATGGGGATATCCATGGATATCCCAAAATGGATGGTTTGTAATGGAAAATCCTGTTGAAATGAATGATTTATAACCACCATTTTAAGAAACCTCCATATGGCTTTGTCTGAAAATGGGGTATCCCAAAATCCATTGGTTGATTCTCACTTTTCTCATAAGACTAAGAACATTAAGTAGCCACATCTGCAGGTACAGTGTACATTGGAACAGGCGGATTCTCAAACAGTTCCGTGAATTCTGGACATCACCAGTCGAAGTTTGCGGGGGATGATCCACAGGGCTGGGATGGGCTGGGTATTTTGGTTCTGATGTGACCTTCCGACTCCCCGGGAGGTGTGTCATGCAACCTGAATGGTGTTAAACCCTGCGGTGATGTCACTGGAATGATGGCTAGGATTGGGATGATTATCCCAAAATGCCCGAACTTTTCCGGCTGGTGAATCATGATGTGTTTTTCCAAGAATAGAGACAGGACAGTTGCGATGTGGTGATGTTTTGTTGGCCTTACATGGCCTTACCGGTTTTTCACGCCCACCATGGCAGCTTTCCTCCTCCAGGATGCAGAGTATTTGTTACAGCTGGAGCCTCCAGTCGAATACATTTGCGTTTCCTTCGCCCAGAAAGGCGGGATCAGTCTATCTTTGTCTCCCTATTGGGGCTACGTGCTCACACTTGCCAACACAGACACACACAGACACACACAGACACACACAGACACACACAGACACACACAGACACACACAGACACACACAGACACACACAGACACACACACAGACACACACAGACACACACAGACACACACAGACACACACAGACACACACAGACACACACAGACACACAAGCCCTTTGCAGTCGCGAGAACTGCACGCAAGTGACCTGGGTCACTAGGAACAGCCGCAGCCGTTGCCCCCCATAGGACTGTGTGCACCGTTTCTTTTGCCATTTCAGGGTGGGCTCCTGTTTTGTTCCGATTTACTGGCCCTGCGTTTGACACATTGCAATTTGGTGCACAGACGGATTTCAAACCCCTGCTGGACAACGCTTCCCTTGTGGTTTCTCATCCTGGACATTCGATAAGACAGGGTGCACTATGCTTTTACAATTTTGTTTTGCAGTGTGGACAGTTTTGGTTCTCGCTGACAGCAACCCGGTCCCAATTCCGGGCACAGCTGAGTGTGACTTCTTCCAGATGCGCCAGACACGACTTACAGACTTCTCTGGCTCCCAAAGAAACAGCTGTGAGGGTGAGGGTTGTCGTGGGACCACTACCACGACTGAAGCAGATCAGTGGCATTCCATCTTTTATGATGTTGCTGCAAAATGTGGACACCCGCCACCAGTCGGTGATAACACTGAATCTCCCTCATTGCCTTACACAAGTGTGCAGAAGCGTAGCTACAGAAGGGCCTGTCGACGGGCCATCAACACAGGCTATGCTCATTACCATGGACAGAAATTGCAGGTGACAGATTTTCCTGCGGCACTGGTCCAGAAACTTCGACCCTGTGCTGAGACTGCAGTCGAAGCCTTGCCCATGAAGGTGCCTAGATCCACACGATCTCCCAGGATCACTACCCTTTTTTGGAACCCGGGGGGGCTATCTCAAGCCACCTTTTTGGAGCTGAAGCAATGGCTGCGATCCCATCCAGTGGACTTGGTAGTAATAGCTGAGACTCGTTGGGGATTTGAATCCAACTGGATGGATGGAGAATGGTCCTATGTCCACTCGTCTTCTGATCAACGACGCAGTGGGGGCCTTTTGGTTATGATCGCTCGCCGACTGGCTCATCCCGATCAAATTGGTTTTGATTATGTTTTTCCGGGTCGTGCCTTACACATCAGGGTACATGGAGACACCAGAGCCTTGGACATTCTAGCCATTTACCAATTTGTGGATTACCGTAATGAACATTCTATGCACAGTCGCGAACTGGTCTGGGATGCAATTGACAAATGCCTGGGCAACATTCCATCGAGGAATAATTTGATTTGTGCAGGAGATTTCAATTGTGACCTTCAGGCCCAAGCTCCTTGGGTTGGAACCACATCCTATTGCTGGAATCAACAGCGTTTCTTTGGCACCTCACACCGAGATCATCATCGCTTTCAGGGTCTGTTACGCCTGCATGGATTGACAGCCCTGAACACATGGGGTCGATCAGGAGCCACGTTTGTGCACGGTTCTCATGCGACACGCATAGATCATATCCTGACTCGCATTATTTCCAGTGCTGGAGTGGCCAAACATGTCAGGTACCTGGACTCAGCAGATTTTGTACCCTGCAATCAATCGCATCATGTACCCATGCTTTGTTCCATACGCACACATCATATAACATATCAACAGTATCAGCGTCCCACACGATGCACCCTTGCACAACGCAATAACTGCAGATTGGCAAGCATCGAGGAGACAGCGGCGTGGCATCAACTCCGACAACATGTCATAGCGACTGTGGACACATCTCAGTTGGAGGCTTCTCCTGAAGAATATATAGTTAGAATTCATGATCAGATTTCATCGGCGTTTCACTCTCTTTTTCCAACCAAGAATATCAGTTTTCCGAAACAGGATCTGCAGATGTTTCACAAAGCTACCAATGACAAATGGTTTCACAAGCGTTGCCTGAGATCCATCCAAGCTTTACAGGGACCTTGCCACCTCAGATCCATCCTGCAGGCATGGCATCATCGAAGCCGTTATGGTGTCTTGCAGAGACAGCAACAGAAACAGGCGCGGTTGGCCAAACAACAAAGATTTGATCAGCTCTGCCAAGAAGTTGATCGTGCAGCCATGCATCATGACTCCCATTCCATGTTTTCCATCATCAATCGCTTTACGCCCAAAAGACCATTGGCGCGTGCACGTATCAAGGGCCCTGATGGAAGAATTGCTGACCAATTTATGGCACATGCGCTGACAGTTGCATTCGTCCAGCAGATGTGGGCAGGTCCGGCCAGTCTTCCGACCTATACTGACTGTGCACCGGGAGTGCCCTTCTCCCAAGATGATCTGACCCGGGCCATCATTAAGCTGCATGCTAGCAAGTCAGTGGCACAGCCATTCATGCCAGCCATCATATGGAAAAGTGCCCCCTCCCAGGTTGCTGAATCCCTTTATCAACAATTGCAAATTTGGTGGAGTCATAGTCCCCCCCAAATTCCGCAATCATGGAAGGATTCCTGGCTTTATTTTATCCCGAAACCGGGTAAGCCCAATACCCACCCCTCACAGATGCGCCCGATATCCCTCCTGGAACCATTGGGTAAGCTGGTACTTGGTATTATTGCATCATTAATCCAACATTCTTTAGGACCCATCTTGACATGCTTCCCCCATTTTGGGTTCATGCCGAATCGCGGTGCCATTGATGCAATTCAGCGTGTTGCCAGCCACAGCCGGGCCGTCCGAGCACTTGTGGGATCCCAGAGAAGGTCGGTTATCCAACAGATGACAAATACCCCCAAACTCACTTTCTGTGGAGGACTATCATTATTTCTTGATATGTCGAGAGCTTTTGATTGTGCCAACAGATGTATTTTATTTGATCATCTCTTTGACCTTGGAACTCCCCCTGAACTTGTTCAATTGGTTGCCAGCTGGCATGAACACACCCGGTACAATCTTCAATTTCATCATCAAACCACCTCTGTGCAGGCGGGTAAGGGTTTACGCCAGGGATGTAAAATTGCCCCCCAACTCTGGGTGGTTTATATGAACAAGTTTCTAAGCCTTCTTGAAGCTGAGACTGGCCTTCCATGGATTCAGGAGTGCCTGACCATCTACGCGGACGATATACATGTGGGTTGCCAGTTTTGTTCACCTCATGCATTTTTGGTACATCTGCACAATCTTGGATTGGTTTTAGATACTCTTGAACGACTTGAACTTCAGCTCTCTTACCAAAAGTCTTTTATACTTTTGAAATATGCGGGCACGAATCCACGGCCTCCCATGAAAGGACGCATCCGACGTCAGGGTTCTGAACATTTTTTGCTTGTCCCGAGACAGCAAAGACCGCCGTCAGCCCTGCCCCTGCGAACCAAAGGGAGCTACCTTGGTGCTGTGATCAGTTATTCTGCCTTTGAACAACAATCTTGGGTGCACCGGCGCCAATCTGCATGGCTTGCATTCACTCGACTTCGAAGTTGGCTCAGACATCGTCAAATTGCCATACACCAACGGCTGTATTTGTGGAAACAATGCGTCTTCACGGTCATGACATATAGCTTGCTTGCAACTGATGTCACTGTTGCCATTTTACATGATTTCCAGAAGACCACGTATCGCATGATCCGAATCATTCTTGGTGACCACTCGTACAGGACACACAGCACGCACATGCAAGTTTTCACAAGACATCAGCTTGATCACCCGCTTGACATGCTTGGTGCCCTTGCCATGAATATGATGCAACGCTTGCAGAGGCGTGCCAGTATTCTTCTGCCCACAGATTTTTTGCATCGGGTCAACTGGCAGTCACTCCCAAATACCTTGCAACTTATTCAATGCATCCGAGCATCCGTTGTAGAGGTGCCTATAAGCCCTGACGCTGCTGATCCTGTGCAGACTCAGGCTGAGCTGATTTGTCCGCATTGTCCATTTACCACTGTTTCAATAGCCAACATGCGACGTCATCTCACAACCCATCATGGCTCCAGACAATATCGTACCTCATCAACTCCCCCTGCCACTGTAGCATTGAAAGGTGCCCCCCAATGCAGTCGATGCTTTCGGGTATTCACCACATGGAACAGTTTTTACATTCATGTGCAGCGCGCATGCTGCCAGGTCATGGCCGAACCTGCTGAGTTGTCTCCAGACGGTGCTCCTGTGATGCCACCGTCATCGCCTGCCGTGCCGAGTGTGAATACACTGAGTTTCCATGTCATGACCCAAGCCTTCTGGCCTGAGCTACAGAGGTTGATATCAGGGGCAGACTGGACACAATTCCCACGCAATGCAGACATGCTTGAATACCTGACTCATCACTGTGCCATTTGCGGACTTTGGTGCAATCGTTTTCAGGAGCTGCATGGCCATTTTCGTCAGACACACCCAGACCAGGTGCAGAGCTGTGTTGCCAAAGGTGCGCAACTTTCGGTGCTCATGCAGACCACGTCACCGTGCAGCCTGTGCCAAAGACCTTACAGTAGGGTTCATAGCTGTCCCACTGCGCTGCAAATTGGCATGCTTGTGATTCAGCTGAGACCGGAGGAGGATCGGCAAGCAGTAGCATGCACATGTGACATCTGTGCCATGCCCTTTCCTGACCTGGGGGCGTTGTATGGTCACTTGACCAATACCCATGGACTGACTCTCAATGATTGGTGCCCTTCCAGGGACTCCCATCAAGGGGGCGATGGCTGCCGCCATTGTGGCATCATTTTTGATAGTCGCTCAGGTTTGCGGCGTCACATCACTGAGGGTAGGTGTGAGGCCTTCAACCCGGCTGCAACACCGCATCCAAATGATACCACCGAAAAATGGGGGCCTTGGCTGCAGACTTGCAATTTTGAACCACAGGCTCTCACGGCCCATATGCGGCTACAGCTGACCAACACATGTCAATTTTGCGGCCTGGCTTATTCCCGCACTGGGGATTTGGTGGCACACCTTCTGCAGTCGCATGGGGACCTATGGGTGGGATCACAACCTTGGCTTCGCTTCCTGCTTCAGACGGTCATGGCCAAACGTGGATGCTTATGTACTAACAACATGAGTTAGGGCTTACCCATGTGTGTGCACTGCTCCGCCAGACAGCCATGATGATCCACAGCCATGATTTGAAGTTGTTTGTGCCAAAACAGTTTCTCCGACATGAGCTTGAAACTGCCTTGAGCTGCATGAAAGATGAATGGTTTCAACACCAGGTGTGTGAAGTGATGCTGCAACGAAACTTTGAACGACTCTGGCAGGATGAGGACCTTCTGAAGGTCTTGCGGTCACGCTGCCTGACCTGTGGAGGATGGTATCAGGCTCCAGTTCTCCTTCATCACCTGTTGGTTCAACATCCCCAGACCTGCGCGTGGGCTGCTCAGATTGTCTTTCAATTGCAACATCTTTTACAGACATTGCAGAACAATGATTATCAGTGCAGCCTTTGTGAATTGGTTTTCAACCTGCCTGGTGCTCCAGACACTCTTTTGTCACCTGACCGCTGCCAACTCCAGCAC
>Ga0126342_10004698_pt1 | contig 23465 bp, 20 predicted proteins | sample Cyp1metagenome_FD_92528 | JGI IMG/M metagenome (GOLD analysis project Ga0126342, IMG submission 92528) | Coral microbial communities from Lord Howe Island, Old Settlement Bay, Australia - Cyphastrea 1 metagenome | ecosystem: Host-associated > Invertebrates > Cnidaria > Coral ...
AATGGTGATTTAATATGGTTTAATTAATGGAATTTAATGGTGATTTAATATGGTTTAATGGGATTTCATGGTGATATAATATGGTTTAATGGGATTTAATGGTGATTTAATATGGTTTAATGGAATTTAATGGTGATTTAATATGGTTTAATGGGATTTTTCATGGTAATTATAGAAGTTTAATCAACCAAAAAACAGGGATGTTAGTGGATTATACCCTCTGGTAAACAGGCACATAACTATGGAAAGATCCACCATGCTATTAATGGGTAAATCAACTATGTCTATGGCCATTTTCAATAGCTATGTTAAATTACCAGAGGGTAAATCAGCTGGGTACTGTGGTTTATTAACTAATCTTTTGCCATTGGGATTGGAAAATGAATCCATATGATATGCCTATTTTGGTTGGTTCAACCTCGTTAAATCCATTTTAATCATGTTTAATCCCATTATATATATATATATATATATATCATACGAAAAATCCGATGAAATCCATAGTGTTGATGGTGAATTCCGTCATAATATATATATATATATATGTTTTTCGCCCGAAACGTGCATCAAAATTCCTATAGAATCCCCATTTTTCTTCCCATTTTTTTTGTGGGATAATTTTGATGTTTTTTTTGTCCTAAAAGCCAGCTGTCTGAACTTCCAAGGGGCAGGGTCTTGGACTTCATGAACTCACAGTCTTGGCGGCCACCTTGGAACACCTCATTCACGACGAGGCGATCGAACGCTTCTGAGGTCCATGTCCTCCATGTCCATGTTGAAGGGAAACAACCAAAAAGACGATAGAAACATATAGAAACCCTATCCCCGGCCGGTAAAGGCCTATAGAATGAGTACCCGTTACAAATATGAAATGGGGTTCCAGTTGTTTGTTATTATATGAGGGTTTTCCATAAATGGGGGTTCCCCAAAATGGATGGTTTATACTGTAAAACCCGTATAAATGGATGATTTAGGGTACCCCCATTTTAGGACAACCTCCATATGGAAATCATGGTTTAGTAGGGGATAAAACCCATTTATATACCATTTATTTGGAGATATCAGATGGGACCATTTTTTTGGGTTGTGTAATATTTCGTATTTGCTGGTGCATTTTTAGTTTATAGCCATCCCCAACAAGATAGACACGTGTTTCCAGGAGATTATATACCGATGATATTTCATACACATTTCGAGTTTTCCCACTTTTCTATCTATTTTGGGGTTGCTATAATAAGAGACATCAAGTAGCATATTCCCATAATATTTTATTATTCAATGTTTCCATTCTCACTAGTTTAGACCTGGATTTCACCAATTTCTATTTGTTTGGGGGGTTACTATATGTTCTTTCCAAGTTTTTTTTTTTGATCAGCAGTTTCCCAAGCTCATTTCTGTCGCCCAGATCTCGAAAAATTGCTCGTCTATCCGATAGGATCAAGTCAGCGGAGATTCACCATGGGAATCCAGTGGGGGCCATGTGGGGAATATGAGTTGTTTTGCGTGGGGGCAAAAAAAGCAACTTCAAGGAAGCATAGCAAATATAGCAATCTCCTGGTTTTTGATCTGAAAGATATCTGAAAGTTATCTGAAAGTGAAACTACAGTTGCATGTCAAAAAAATGCCTGCCACTAGTAATGAGAACTGAGAATCCATCATGAAACCAGAGGTAGCATGAATGTACAACCGATACATGAACCATCTTGATCTCCACATCTTTTCTCGGAAAAAGTCTAAAGTCTAAAAGAACAACAGCGATATATATATACATATACATATATATATACATATATATATATATATACATATACATACATATATATATATATATAATATATACATATATATATATATATATTATAGATGTCCCAGCTGTTTCCCCACATCTTTTCCCACATCTTTTCCCCAGGCTTAAGCCTGGTTTGCCAGGCTTTGAGTCGCTTGGGCGTGGTTTACCAGGCGCACGGCATTCCCTTGAACAACTCGGTGAACGAGGCGGGAACGGGCCAGCGGGAAGGGGTCTTGGGTGGATCACCTATTTGTTTAACACTGGGATTAAGCATCAATAGAATGAATTGAGCATCAATATAATGGATTATCGATATATATAATATACATATATACATATGATTAATATATATATATATAATATACATATGATTAATATAAATAATATATACATATAATATATATATATATATATATTGCTGGATATTATGATGAACCATCAATCACGGGCATAGAATGAGCTAGATTTCTGGTCTGCAAAAAAAACCAACAAAGATATTTCCAAAATGTGGATTTAATGAGCGAAATCACCCCTTGGGCGCGGATTTGTCACACCCAAACACACAATATCCAACATTAAGGAGCTGGAGAGGAGCATGCGATTTTCCCAGTGACCATCTTTCATGGGCAGTGGCACTAGACGAATAGTCGAAGTCTGGATGATTTTGGGGTACCCCTATTTTGGGAAAGATCCATATAGATATGATGACTATTTGTCCCAATAAATGTCACTATGGATGTCGCAAATTGAAGACCCAGACAGCACGACACTCCAAAACCTGGTTGCTCCAAACAAGTCATGAGGACCGTGAGGGAAACGAAGCCCGAAAAGCAAAGACACAGCCTCTTTCTGGGAAGATAGCTTTGTCCTCCTGCTTCGTCCTTTTCGCCTCGCATTCTTCCCCTGTTGTTTTTCTTTCCACCCCCATCCTTCCTTTCTTCCGTTTGATTTCAATTCTGTTCTTCTCTTTTATTCCTTTCACCATTTTTTTGGAATGTATATAGTTTCTGTCTGTGATCCGTAACGAAGCCAAAACGAAGCAAACAACTACCAAAATCAGGAAAAAACCAGGCCGGACCATAACCTTTTCCTCAATTTCTTTCCTCTTTCCTCTTCTTTTCCCGTTCCTCTTTTTTTCCTTTGCTCCTCTTTTCCTCTTCTCTTACTTTCCTTTTCCTTTTCCTCTTCCTTTGCTCCTCTTTTCCTCTTCTCTTCCTTGCTTTCTTTCCTCTGTCTTTCCTCTGTCTTTCCTCCTTTCCTTTTCCTTTTTCTTTCCTCTTCCTTTTCCTTGACTCTTCCTTTCCTTTTCCTTTCCGTTTTCTTTCCTTTTCTTTTCCTTTCCCTTTACTCTTCTTTTCCTCATACAGATCCTTACATTTTAGCTTGGGGCTCAGGAAACGAAGCAGGGAAACCAGTTGAACATGGCCTTTTTCACCAAATCACAGCCACTTTTGCCCAGGTGGATCTCCAGATGCTGATCGACACCTACATGACCATTTTCTTGGTGGGATCTGACATGAACGCCACCTCGGTCGCCGAGGTGGGCGATTTTTCCTCCGTGGAGCGAGGTGGGTGATTACAGGAGGGTATACAAATATAGACATATAGATATCAACCTTCCAACAAGGTATCAAATGCTCCCCAAGTTCAAAGCTGGTTCTTGAGAACTGCGAAGCCTGAAAATGGGTTCGTGAAAACTGGAAGTGGCACTTGGTGCTCTTGGGGTCCTCCCAACCGCAGGAGCGCGAAAGAGTGGTCGCTGGACTGTGGTTTTGATGGGATGTGGGTTGTGCCTCTGGTGGGGTTGCATCCCAACAAATGGTCCAGTTTTCGCGGCTTTGGTCTTGTTTGGTTATTTCAGACGCCAATTTCCGAGGATGATTTCCAGTCTGACGGATTTGGTGAAATTTCTGAAATCACTCTCAATAAATGAGATTGATTGTGGTGATTTCACGTGATTTCAAATCTCTCCTTTTATTTTTCCTTTGTTTTTGGGGTTCGTCACCCGATGGACCAGCATCTGCCAGCACTTGTGATTGATTGATCCCAAAATCTGGGGTTGAGCTGACGAAACACCATGCTGGAGGGGTTGTAACCATATACTGATTAAACAAGCATTTGTTCAAAAAAAAGGCTAAACACCACCAGGTCTAGCTTCTCCGCTAGATGAATTGAGTAAACTCCGGAAACTCTATTTAATAATTGTTAGTTGGTCAACATCCACATTTTTTGCTGCTTGAATCCACTTTTCTGAAGGACACATTTTGATCATGTTGTGTACGGCACATGCCATAAACCTCCAACTTTGGCGGCTTTGTACCGCCCATTTGTGATGAGTCATTGGGATTTATAAATGGCTTTACAGCATGGGAAGATCCCACCAAGTCCTTTTCAATTCCATTGAAACCCATTGAATCTTATGAAAAAAATCCCATCACATCCCATGAAAAATCCCATGAAATCACCAGCCCACTTGCCCATCAATATCAATGATTGTATCACCATCAATTACTGGTTGGTGGTTTGGAACATTTTTATTTTTCCATTCAGTTGGGAATGTCATCATCCCAACTGACTTTGACTCCATCATTTTTCGGATGGGTAGGTGGCTCAACCACCAACCAGTTATAGATACACCAAAAACTACAGTTATAGATCCCACAGATACACCAATAGTTATAGATTCAGCAAAAACGGTCAAAAACTTCCACAATGCCATAAACTCGACAGATTCTACAGTTGTACTCCCATTGATTCCCAAGTTCCCCGAATCAATGGTAATTTCAGGATCCTAAAATGGAGGTACGTTAGTACCATATAAGGCTATATTTTCTGGGGATATTCCCTGAAATTTCGGCCTGAAAAATAGGCCTGACAATATGGAATCGGTACCTCCAAAAAATTGGATCCTGAAGATCTCCCATTGAAACTATAGTTAACTATGGGTTAACATGGATATAACATGGATATAACATGGATATAACATGGATATAACATGGATATAACATAGATAGGTTAACATAGGTACCTCCAATAAATCAGTGAAATGGCCATTGATGTACCTACTATATCACATGTTTTCCCATGATTTTCCCATGATTTTCCCATGACCAAGTTCCCCGAAGTTTGAGGTGGAGACCTACCCCGGCTGGGACAACACGCGCAAGTTCACTGAGAACGTGCGCGGGGATGTCCTCGCCAAGGCGACGGGGAACAGAAAGTTCAATTCGCGACCGGGAATTTTCAGGCATCAAGCTCGTTCAGTTGGATATATATATAATATAATATCATATAATATCATATAATATCATATGATATTATATGATATGATATGATACAATATAATACAATATAATATACTATGATACAATATATATATATATATGTATATAAATACTTTATGTATATCACAGATTTGAGTAGGATTTTACTTTTCTGTCTGATTTGATTTACAGTAGGTGGATTTTGTTTGCGTGGACATTTGGATGATGATCTCCAATTGGCTGATATTTTGGATGAGTTGCAACTGCCAACCAAAGGATACCCTCTGGTAAACAGCCACATAGCTATTGAAAATGGCCATAGAAATAGTTGAGTTACCCATTAAAAAGGGTGATGTTCCATAGTTATGTGGCTGTTTACCACAGGGTACATGTTTCTTGTCCTTTAGTGGCTGAATTACATGGACCCTTACTTCAAGACTGGGTGTCTTCAAGGCATGATATCAGATGTCATACGCACTGGTTGATTCGCTGATCATGTCCTTAGAACCCCAGAGACTATCTTTGTTCAACCCGCAGATATATTTATATATAGATATAAAAGTGTTGAAAACTGCGGAAACTAAGGTTTTGGTTTTCTTGGCAATGATTTTGCATCATGTGTTGATGGTCCCATGGATTGTTTTTCCTATACCGGCTGACCACTCGTGTCGCAGTTTGTCGCAGTTTTTCACCGCGCAGGCTGGAAAAAATGCAGGCCAAAACTTCTCTTTTGACATGGCCACCCAAATTGTGGAGGACCTGTGGGCCTCATTGATGCAGCCATGTTGGTACAGCCAGATTTTTTTTTGTGTAACGCGTGGACCTGGAAAAGAGATTTGTTCAGTGTTTCCTGGTGAAGATGTGAGAAAATTATGGAAAATTACTTTTTATTCTATTGGTGCCCTGACATTTGCGGTTGCAGATCTAAGATGACGCAAGGATTGACAGATTGAAAAAAACTTTCTTGAGTCTATGGGTGGTGCATGCCGGTTCTTCGTTGAGTGATTTTAGTTGGGATTAGTAGTTGAAGGGAACATTTTCAGGACCCCTCCAGTTTCAATGGTGGAAACCGTTCGGGTTTTCCGTACATTTCCCCACCCACCCATCCAACAGGAGATCGGTGAGCGCTATGGCCATTGGCAAGATTCCGAGTGCCGCGACTTGAAACGCAGCTCGGCAGATTTTTGTCGAGTCGTGGGAGGTGTCGCGATTTCATGCGATTTCGCAGTTTGGCAGTTCAAAACAATGAGAAACAATGAGCCAACAAGTCATTGAAAATACGAATGAGAAGGGGACTGGTTGGACATGGATGAAATCGGGATATATATATATATACACATTGATTCCCAAAACGATGGGGCCAATGGGGCTGGACGATTTTACCATATATTGTACTTAAAACACCGAGACAGTGACAGGAACGATGACAGTGACAGGAACACCTACAGTAGGGGTACAGGCGGGTAGATGCGATCAACGCACGTAGGTCTCTTGTCGAAGTACGAGCGGCCGGGCACCGGCCGGGCGCTCTTGAAGGACGGAAAACAAATCGACAATACCCGGGGCCCGGGTCAAGCCATGAAGCAAAAAACCTGGGTTTATGATCATGATGGGGGGGCGCACTGATCTGTTTCTAGTGTTTTGTTGAAAACACTTTTGGGAGACATACAATATTAGTTCTCCATCTTCGGATGCTTTGGGTCACCTCATGATTGTTGCTGTTCAAAGGGTGAACAACTGCAAAACTTTGCGGGCTGGAGCCAGCCCCAAGACAGCCCAAACCTGAGGGGCAAGTCGTATTTTTTCCGCAGTTTTTTGGGGCTGAATGTTCAATTTCCAGGATGTATGCCAGTATGCATCTTGTCCTACTGCCCCAAGGAACCACAACCATCAAGAGTCTAAAGATTGGCATTTTTGATTCAGGACCAGAGATCCCAATGTTCCCATCGCCTTTCAGTGCAGAAATCCGCGCCAGTTGCCGTTTGCTGCCTACAAAGCAAATCCACAGACCGAACTATGGTATCTAGATCCAGGATGATCCAGGTTGGAAGGGTTTGTCCTAGAATCCCAACTGCAGAGGCCCGAGGCCCTGAACCAGATCTTTTATCATCTTTCATCAATCTCCTTCGCCTTAATATGGCAATGGCTCCAAATGGCTGGATGATTGGCTGGATGACATTGACCAGCTTGACCAGGAAAAAATCCCTCTGGTAAACGTTTACATTGTACATATAGCTATGGAAAATCACCTTTTGGAATAGCTAAATCAACGGTTGAGCCATTTTCAATAGCCTCTGGTGAACTAACATAGCAATGGAAAATTGCTATTTATAGTGGATTTTCCCAGCTACAGAATGGTGGATTTTTCCATTGCTTTTTGTATGTTCACCAGAGGGTAGCTATTTTGACATAAGCCACATAACCATGGAAAATCACCATTTTTAATAGGAAAATCCACTATAAATGAGCCATTTTCAATAGCTATTTTGACATAACCAGAGGTTACAGGTCCTTTCTCCAAAGGCTGGCTTCGGCTTCCACGGCCGTGAGGACTTCTATGGTGCCGCCTTGAGTGGCAACTGGCGGCTTGGACCAATTTTTCTTGCGGCTCCCAAAGGCTGGGACGTCCGGAAATGCGGACCTTGCAATTTATCCCAAAACGCGGGAGAAACCCATGGTTTTAATGGGAAAATCTATGGTTTTAATGGGAAAATCTATGGTTTTAATGGGAAAATCTATGGTTTACCACTGGGTTTTGGAGGACCAGAACTTTCGTTTGAAACATCAGAAACACCCTTAATTTTGAGTTGCGAAGATTTTGGTCAGTTTCAGTCCCATGAAGTTTGTGGAATCCAAGCCCATTATATATATAAACCTACATTTATGGATGGTTTATTTACCTCCCATTTCCTGGTGAAACTTCCATATTTTGCCCATATAAAAACCATAGATATCTCATTGATATCCCATAATGGATGATTTCCCATAGAATCCATGTATGCTATATATGGTAACATTTACCATCAATATACCCCCAATGTTAGAATATATACCAGCACCATGGATCCTATGGGTTATATAAAGCTACATTTATGGATGATTTCCCATATTACTCCAATCCTGTGAAAAATCACCAAGGCAATTCTCCGAATCTGTGGACTACTTGCAAGAGCTGGGAGCGCTGGACACGTCCCTGGGCGCGTACACAGGGGAAATTCCCCACTTTTTCGATGCGAAGATCCATATTTTGACTAGACACATGACACATCATGGCAAATCATGGCAAACCTATATATTACAGTAATATAATATATATATATATATATTACAGTACTATTTTGTTGCGAGGACATCATAGAGATGCGGATGAAATTTGGGTGGATTTTCTGGTATTTTTTTAGGCTGCCGTGATGCCGGATGCCGTGATGTGCGATATTGTGCGATAGCGAGCAGTGCTCAGGACGGATCCCAAGAATTTGGCAGTGCTGATTCCAAACTACGTGAATTCTCAGTCCAACTGCCTCCTGGCGGCCCAAAGAGCGGCATCACAAAGCCCAGCTGGATCTAAAGTTGAAGCGTTGCTAGAAGGGGAGATTCTTTCCGAACAATAGGTGTGAAATGTGTGAAAGATGACAACCCTGAATCAATGGTGCTTCTTACGACTACATTCTCCCTGAAGATTGATTGAACCGAACATTATAACATTGTTTTTTTGGGGCCCTTCAAAATGGTGGTTGTTGGATGTTGTTGATGGTGCTTCCAAGCCCTTAATTAAAACCCTACCCTCTGGTAAACTAACATAGCTATTGAAAATGGCCATTTATAGTGAGTTTTCCCATTAAGAATGGTGATTTTCCATAGTTATGTTAGTTTACCAGAGGGTATTAGCGCCGCTTAAGCCCAGACATTCTTTTTGGGGGGCCACTTGAAGGAAGTTGGAATCTTACGGGATGACAGTCAGTGAAGCCACAGAGACATACGACAGGAAGTCCCGAACGTGGATTCCCAGGAAGACAAACTGGTTGGTGGTTTGGAACATGACTTTTATGACTTTCCATATATTGGGAATGTCATCATCCCAACTGACTTTCATATTTTTCAGAGGGGTAGGTATACCACCAATCAGCAAACAATGAACAGGCAAAAAGGACTATGTCAATAGATTTCCAAGCATTTTTCCTCCACACATGCATTTTTTTAAAGCAACACGTGACGCAAGTTGTGTGTTCATTCGTGCCCCTAATTTACGAAATGCCAGGTTGTATCAATTTGTTGGATATACTGTTATATACTGTACATCATGTTACATCGGGGATATCCCCAATTTTACCCTGCGGTGTCATCAAACATGGCAACTCGGAAATCCCCGAACGTTCCAGCTGGGATCATCATCTATAAATTGTAAGAGTTTCCCAGATGATTATCCGATCTAGATAATCACCTATAATCACCTATAATCATCTATAATCATCCCGCTGGGTGGGTACTTGAACGTGGCGGCGTTGCCCTTTTGACGTTTGTGGATCCTGTGTCGTTTGGCGTTTTGCAATGAATTTCATGTCTTTTTGTCAGGTTTGCGTCTCAATTCCATTGGTTTTATTCTTTTTCTGTGCACTGGCCATCAAATATGGACATTTCATCCCCAGAAAAGTACTCAACTTTTGGTGGATCATTTCACAAAGGACAGTGGGGCCATGGTTTTGGCACATGAAAGCGGTCTTTTTTTTTGCGCCAGGGTTTGGTCACATCTGTGCCAAGGTTTTGCCAGTCAGAGACATCAGAAACGTAGTTGGAAGTTGATAGAGAAGATAGCAACGTACTTGAAAGATTTCTCACAAGGGATGCTAACGTACTTGCCAAGTTGGTAGAGAAGATAGCAACGTAGTTGGATGCTAACGTAGTTGGAAGCCAACGACGTAGTTGAAAGTTCTTACTACAAAGGACGTTAATACCCCACCCCACACCACCCCACCCCGTGCAAGATGTTAGAGAAGTCACTAACGTGATTGAAAGTTCTTACTACAACGGACGTTAATACCCCACCCCACCCCAAGATGTTAGACAATTAAAAATGGTGACAACTACACGTTCGGTTGTCCACCCGTACGCATAATCATCTGTAATCGTCTATAATTGTCTATAATTGTCCATAATCATCTATAATCATCTATAATCATCTATAATCCAATTATAATCATCTATAATCCAGTTATAATCATCTATTATCCCAATCATCCCCATCTACCATGACACATTGGAGGGCCCAATTCAATTGGGGTTTCAGCCGATCTCTGCGCCGATCGATTCAAGGCGTTGCTTCCTCGAGCATCTACTCGGTCTGCTGCATCAACGAATGCGAGGCGAGGAGTCCGCGGAGTCGGAGGGAGCGATCCGGTGATCCATAAAAAGATGGGAGAGTTTTCTACATAGGTTCTACCATGGTTAATCATAGGTAAAATGGTGGTTTAATATGGTTTAATATGGTTTATCATGGGATTTCTACATAGTTATACCATGTTATACCAGGATTTTTACTATGGAATTCCATGACATGGACAACCCAATTAATGGTGGTTTAATGGGATTTAATGGGATTTAATGGGATTTCATGAGTTTTCTACATAGATTTTTACTGCCATGATTTGAAGGATCACCATTGAAAACTACCCATTTTTGATGGTGAGTAGAGTTTACTACCAGGATTTTTACTACCAGGATTTTTCATGGTGATTTAATGGTGGTTTTTCATGGGATTTTTCATGGTGATTAGTTGGAGGTTTAATCAACCAAAGAACAGGGATGTTAGTGGATATACCCTCTGGTAAACAGCCACATAACTATGGAAAATCACCATAGAAATAGTGGATTTTTCCATGAAAAATGGTGGATCTTTCCATAGCTACGTTAGTTTACCAGAGGGTACTGTGTTTTACTACCAGGATTATTGATGGTTATTGGGGATTATACATAGTTATACTACCTGGGTTATTGGGGATTATGAACTAAGCCATAATGAACGGGATATCAACAACATGATGGCACCTTTAAGAGGGAAAATTTGGGAGACTTATCCAATTCTCAGACTCAGACAAACCAACATATGGATTTGTCTAAAAATGATTTATCACCCAAAGGCATCCATGTCAATTTTCAATCAAATTGGGTTTGTTTCTACCCAAAGCATTCCAGAAAACAATTGTTGAATTGTTAAAACCTCCTTGTTTCACGGTAACATCACCATAATCCAATATGGAAGCAGAACCACCGAGTAGACGCGAATTTTGTATCATCTCATATTCCCATCAGGTTAGATCTATGGGTTCTAGCTGGTAGCAACATGCAACAACCTCCAAGTGAAAGAACTGGTCCCATGCCAGCAACTTGCTGATCATCCAAGGTCCAATTGGTATTTGCCACTCTCCCAGTGAACACGTACAGGAAAACAGATGAATTTCATGGAACAAAAGCATCGTGTCCTGTTTTTTTTGCACCAAAGTGAGTCCATCTTTAAAGGCATAAACCATCATAAACCCTCAGAAACCATGTTTATGCCGGAGGAAATTGATTGTTTATAAGCATAAACCAATATTATGTTATTATAAATCTCAAACAACTCATAGAAACCCATAGGAACCCATAGAAACCAATAGAAACCTGTAGAAACCCATAGAAACGCATAGAAACCCATATAAACCCATAGAAACCCCAGCCCACAAGACATAAATTTCCTCTGCCCGTCAGGCGCTCATGGGGCATTTGGAACGTCAGGTGGCTGCGCCTGAGGTGCAGATCTGAGGGATAACATCATGGGAAGACCATGGTAAAATGGTGGTTTAATATGGTTTAATGGGATTTAATGGTGGTTTAATATGGTTTAATGGGAATTAATGGTGATTTAATATGGTTTAATGGGATTTAATGGTGGTTTAATATGGTTTAATGGGATTTTTCATGGTGATTAGTTGGAGGTTTAATCAACAAAAAACAGGGATGTTAGTGGATATACCCGGCCTGGTAAACAGCCACATAACGAACTGGAAAGATCCACCATGCTATTAATGGGAAAACTCACTATTTCTATGGCCATTTTCAATAGCTATGTTAAATTACCAGAGGCTACTTATCTATCATGAGTAACGATGAAAAACCATAGTTACTATGATGATTTATCACAATCACAACTATTACTATACAGGCTATACATGATGATCGTAACTCATCAGGATGAAAAAATGATCACCAACTCGCACAACGCGACCGAAGCCTGGTTCATGATGGTGTTTTTTTCATTGGGGCAAAGATCCCACAATCTTACCCAGATAAACTGTAACCCATGGTAGATTCTCGCTATAGTTGGATATTTACTGGGACATTTATAGAAAAAAACTAATTTAAGATAGCTATATGTAAAATGCCCGTGATAATTACACATATATTCTGACAGCAACATGACAAATGTAACACTTACCCTTTGGTAAGCCAACAGTTTGCTATGGTATAGATTGCCCATTCAGATGATTTATCTAATAAAAGTAAGGATGTTCTATAGCTACGTTAATTTACCGTATCATAAACCCTGACTGGATATTGATAGATATGGTGGCCTGTCACATGTTGTCACACCATACTAAGCTCTACTTGCTGCAGGATTTTGCATCAAACAACTGGCATGGTAGGTGAATTTATGGAACGATTTTGGCCATCATTGGGCCATGTTTCTTTAGCAACTTTCCTATGTGGGTATGGTTCAGTAGCAATATTTGGCCACAATTTCAGGGTGATAATTTTTTTGTGATTCACATCCCAATATGACCACCCGTAAAGTCGACCCGTCCAGGCCTCTCCTCAGCAGCTGTTGCAATTGGTCTCCCAGTTGCCAAGTGCCTCTCAGCCGGCCAGACAGCAACGGGGCCCAGGGATGGGGGCAGGATGCTGGTGACTGGTGGATGTCCGCTTGGCTTGGTTTGCCAATAGGATGATAGGAAGATACCCTCTGGTAAACAGCCACATGGCTATTGAAAATGGACATAGAAATAATGGATTTACCCATCAAAAATGGTGATTTTCCATAGTTATGTTAGTTTACCAGAGGGTACCCCGAAGTCATTTTTTTATTCTCATGATTTTTTGACAAAGTAAACTTGCCATTTTGGGGTGACATTTTGAGACAACGCCGTTTGTGCAGCTGGTTTTTTCCGGATCCTGCTGAAGTGGCCGGCTTGAAAGGTAGATTTTCAAGAGGTGGTGGATTCCTGGTTTGAGAAGGCAGATGATGCCATAAGGTATTGTTGACATGTTCGTGACTGTGAGCTCGAAACCCAGTATATATAATATAGTTGTTTTATTGGGGATGTTTATATTATTGTTTGTTTCTCAATGGCTTTGGTCAACCCGTCCTGGGATTTAAGGCTTGCCAAGTTACATGCAACACACGCGAGAAGCAGAGCTGTGAAGTCAATGCTCCGGAGAATCATCCTATGGAAATAGTCGGACTCTGAGCTGGTCTAGCAATGAAACAACCCTGAAATTGGCAGCTTTCCGTTTGAGGTGGTTGTATGTTGCCTGCCTTGTGTATATGTCAGAATTGCTTCCCTGAGCCTAAGATGGTGATTTTGGGGGTAATCCCCCTTTTCTGGGCAAAACGACATCTCATAGTTTTATTCCACAACTTCCCATTCTGTATATCCCTAAACATATCCCCAGTGTATCCTTGTTGTGTCTCAACATATGCTCAAAGAAATCATATGTACGGCTTCCCCGTGCTTAGCAGCATCACATATCCACGTTTTTTTTTTTCTGATGGCCACCACGCGTTGCCTATGGCTATGGTTGGGCGTTGGTATGGCTTGCAATCCATATCTGGGAGCCTTGGCGGAAGTGGCGAAAGTTGGTTGGGCCATTTTTTCTGAGATCAGCCATGAGCCAGGAAAAAAGGCACTGTTGATTGGGAAGTATGGGGTTATTGGGTTGTTATATCTAGTTATACCATGTTATACTATGGTATACTATGTTTTACTACCAGGATTATTGATGGTTATTGGGGATTATATCTAGTTATACTACCTGGTTTATTGGGGACTACGAACTAAGCCAATAATGAACGAGATGGCTATGAGCCAGTGTGTCATGGAATGGGTAGTAGTGGCTCGTTGACGTTGGAGTTGGTTGAGCCATGTAAAAACCACCTGGTTCTAGGCTTTAAGGTGGCAAACCTAATGAATGACTCTTGACAAGCCAATACCCAGTCTTACAACTCGGGGCCTTATGATAAACCATACCCTCTGGTAAACTAACATAGCTGTTGAAAATCACCATGCTATTAATGGGTAAATCAACTATATATGGCCATTTTCCATAGTTATGTAACAAATTACCAGAGGGTAATTCCAATTAAAGTTGTAATTGATGCTTGGGATTGCCACGGCTGTTCTTTGCGAGTGCATTGGGGGATGCCACGGCTGTAGCCTTCAGAATCCCCCGAGACCAACCCCAAAACAAATCGTCGATTTCTGGGGGACATGAGTGGTCCAGACAATGATCATATTACCCTCTGGTAAACAGCCACATAGCTATTGAACATCACCATCTTTAAGTTCGGTAAATCAACTATTTCTATGTCCATTTTCAATAGCTATGTAACAAATTACAAGAGAGTAGGTGTACAAGACCATTTCGAGTCCAGACATGAATGCTTCAAAAAACCATGAGAGAATGAGCAGCACTTTTCGGAAGTTTGGCCAGAATCAGCTACATGGCAATCACACATAAGGGTGGATGACAGCAAGATGCTGAGAAAAAGGGTGATCAAATGAAACACAAGAAACATGCCAAAAAACAATTGGAATGATCATTGGCCCTTGGAGAAATCCCTGCTTCAATGATAGCTCCAACATACACCCATGCCCATCTCAGTGACCTCCAATCGACCCCAGAATATTAGTGACGGATGCAATGCCATTGAAGTGCCTTTGTGCTCTCACATTGGAAACATCGTTTGGAACATTTTTTATTTTTCCATATATTGGGAATATACATCCCAACTGACTAATATTTTTCAGGGGGGTAGGTATACCACCAACCAGATAAGTATGAGTCAAACGTTTCACAGGTGATCCAGATTTTCGAGGCCATCAGTTATCATCAGTTGATCCAGATTTCCACGGGAACACGGTGCTCCCATGGGGTCACTCAGCCAGCTCCCGCTTCAAGGATACACCCACTTCCGCCTTTCCTCAGCGTCAGCTTCTTGGAACGAATCAATTTATGATGCCGGGCGTTTGGTGAATGCATGGAGTGTAGATTCAGTACAAACCCCTAATATCAACATGGAGATATGGCTATGGATCAATACCTATACATAGCATTTTGTTGGGGGGATGAACATCTATTTACTCCATGTTAACCCAGCTATTTTGATGTGAACAGAAGGGGGATAGGGTTTTGACCCATCCCCATATAAATATTTATTATGAAATTCTCTGAAGACGTGCGGCAGCCCAAGTCCTTGTGGAATCATTTTCAGACATAGATTCACCACAAAACGGCAGAGCTGGTTATGGCGAAAGCCTTGCTGTTTAGTTTTGATGAACAGGATGGGTATACGAAAAGGACATTTGTTTGATTCAAGTTTTTTTTAATCTCATTTTCCATCACATATGAAAGTTCTCACTTTAGCTCTGTGGGCATTCTTTGAAGAGGAAGCACCAAGCATCAGATTCTTCATGCTTCTCGCATGGCCTTATATGGTGGATCATCGGTGTCAAAAGCTTGATGTTTAAGTTGACCATTGATGGCTTCAAGTTTTCTGTGCTGCTGATGTGATGATCATAATATCCCCTCGTGCGTAGACTCCGTCGCAAAACTAGAATCTGAATTCACTTTTGGCTGATTCAAGGGAATGAAGTATGAAGAGAAAGTAGGCTCATTGCAGAAAGTATGTCATGTTATCATTTGATCGTCGCACGTGTCTTGAACAAAACATTTCTCGGGATGAAAGAGTGTGGATTTCATCACGACCTTGATGATTGACAGCCTTTAAGATCCTTTAAACCCACCTGAGCACGTGGCTTCCAATCACTGCCAACTTCCCCGAAAGCTGACGTCTCAATTTTTCATAGTTTACAACACCAACACTACGGGAACGAACCCTGAAGTATCCTGAAGTTGGAATCCCATGGGTAGTAGCCGGGTAGTTGGACCACAGCTTACGTTCATGTTATGCAGCGTATGTACTCTGCTTCGTCACGCATGGGGTGGGGTTGGGGTGGGGTGGGGCAGGGCAAAAACGTTCATGTCACGCTGCGTATGTACGTGCTGCTGCGTCACGCATGGGGTGGGGTCGGGGTGGGGTGGGGTGAGGCAATTACGTTCATGCTGCGCTGCTTATGCACGTGCAAACCATAGACCGTATGTGGATCAATCTCAAATCGTGGTTGCCAAAACTGCAAGGAGTTGAGAAGAAAGACGGCCATCACTTTTTGAACAAACGTATGATCCAACAGTGGATGCGGCGTCAAGTTGTGTTTTGCCTTGCTCTCCCAAAGGGATGATGACACACCTTGTGGGATGCTTGAAAAAACACCACGGATGAAAGGCTTCCTCAAAAAAAGGAAAAAGCAATGGAAAAGAGCAATGGAAAAAAGCAATGGAGAAAGTTTACGGCACTTCAAAAGCAATGGAAAAAAAATGCTCCCCAATAGCAGTAAGGTTTGAAGCCGCTATATCCAATGGCAGGGATGTTTCATTGGCCAAAAGCTCCAGAAAAAACTCTACGCAGAGGAATTGCGAAGAAAAAAACCGCAGCTCACACCATATGGTCACATTTGTATATTTTGTCACGGCCGGCTGCGGGCCGTGGACCTAGTTATATTTATGTTATATTATTACTTACAGTATATCAAGTGTATGTTGTGTAATATATACTTCTATTATCCCTTGCATTCTGTCAAAGTTCGGCACGTTATGAAGTTCCATCGTCCCACTACAGTCAATCACCTCTCTTCCAAAAGCCTCGACTCTTCGTCATCTTTTTTGTGTGGAGTGGCGGAGTGGTGGTCACACCGATTGACATGTGCAACATCCAAGGACTGCACGGGATTTCATTCGCAATATGCCGGCATGGCCCTGCGTTTCTCTGGAGGTGAAGCACAGGAAGGGGGATGGGAGGGATTGCCAGGATCACTGTAACCACAAACCATGCCGCCGATGCCAAAAGTCTGCCCTGTTTTTTTTTTTCTGTTTTGGGAAGGGACTCAATCCCACCCCGGTATTAAACACCTAGTTTAAAAGTCCCAAATATGTATGAATCCCCAAGGAATGGGCCTTTGGGTGTTGGTTAATCATTTCCAAAGCGCTCCCTGCCCTGAACCAAAGGCATCACCAGGAAATTCACTCAAAGAATTCTACAATATAGCCAGGTTTTTACCTCAACTACCACTTGTATCCACTTGTGATCTATTGGGATTTATTGCACAATGAAAAGCCCCCGCTTTTCATCAGCTTGTTGGTTCAGGAGATTTTTTTGGCACCATCACACTCTGCCAAGGAAACGCCTTTTCCATGATGGGTCGCTGCTACTTCTGCTAGTGACCAGCCTTACGATTATAATGATTATAACACGATTTTTCACTTGGTTGGTGTCAAAGACGCTTGTATAGAGGCTCGATGTTTTCCAGGCTTTCCTGTAAACGTTCCCGAAGTTCCCAGCCCCATGAAACCCTGGCTGACATAAGACACCCGATTTTTTTTGAAGGGGTCCATCTAAGTTTGGCAATACTAGAAGAAATGAAGTAATTGGAGTAACATAAACTTAGTATATTACTTTCAATTCTAAACTTAGTAAGTAGAATGTGAAAATATGAAACTATAATACGAAATATACCTCACACTTTCATATTTTTTTCGGTGCCTCATCTTTATCCATCTTTGTCATTGAAGCCACACTGAGGCTTCTATTCCAGCAAAGAGCAGTTGCAGCCGACTTGGGAGATGAGCACCACGACTTGTGTCTCGGCTGGAAGGTACGAAATATGGTACCCTCCGATGGGGAAAATGCCGTTCGGGAAATGATCTGGATTTTTTTTTTTTTGAGGTCATTTTGTTTATATTTATATGTGCCGTGGTCAAAACATGGTTTGTTTTCTCATATAAGGGGATGGTCATACACCCATCAATAGGGTTTAATATACCCATTGTAATGATTCCCAATATAGGATGGATGACCATAGCCATAGCCCATATTCCATGTTTTGACGATGGCACATATAATGTATAATTATCTGATTTTCAGATACATTTCCCTAATTCAACTTTTGGTTCTACAAATATTCTTCAAATCTGGGAATGGTGTTCTTTAATGGAAGGTTTTTCAGATGTATCCCCAAGATACCCTTCCCAAACAAAGAAAATCTCAGCAATGACCTTTGGGAACTTGCGAAGCCATCATCATCAGATGTTTCGGGTGGGTACCTGCATTACTCAGATATATACTTATTTCCATTGAAACCACGCAAAATATGCAAAATCTTACAGCAAGCCTCAACAGTTTTGGATCATTTCCATGGCTTTCATTGTTTCCCATCAATTCAAAGCCGTGCTCTGAGATTTCAGTTGGCCACCCCTGAAATTGTCTGATGGTCTTTGTATGGTGAATTCAGCCATACTTTGCAAGTCTCTGATTCCTGTGATACTTCGCTTATAAGTGAGTCATGGGCATGTGAGACACTGGGTTGACTCATGATATTTGATAGTGCATGGACATCCATGGGTTATGCAGCATGGTTATGCATGGTTATGCTTTGGTAATTCTTCACGCTTAACGTAACTATGGGAAATTACCATTTTTAAAGAGGAAACACATTTATAGATGTGCCATGGCTTTCGTAGAAAACTATTGAATTACCTTAGGATTTCATTGGGACTATGACACCCTTTTATTATATTTCCTTCATATGCAATCCAGAGAGGCGGGGATTATGTCATGTGATGTGCATTGCCAGCCATTAGCTGGATACCAGCGATAACTGGTTCGCAACTGCTATAACTGTGAATACTTACATATAATGATATAATCTAATCATCCTGAAGTAGATATATAATATTTAAACAACATGGGATTGTCCAACATATTCCTATTTTACCGAGGATTGTTTTGACAATTCCATATTCTATCTACTCCAGGATGACTATCTATCTATACTATCTATAGATTGTCTCTGTCTATATCTAACATAGATTTAAATATTTTCAAATAGTAGACCTATCCCGTTAACCAGGCTACAACCTCCAGGCGACGGGACAGGTCCAGGATGGACATTTGATGACTGGACCTCCATCCATCCAAGGTTCAAACCATCAGGTCATTCCAGATCTCATAAGGTTTCCTTATGCTTTCCCTATGGTTTCCTTGTCTTGTCGAAATTTTCAATCCATGGAATTACCATCCGATGAACGATTTCTTGCCTCGAGTCTTTAGGTGAAGTTGTGATCTTCCGCATGGACAGCTCCACAATTCCCATCGTCAGAGCTTCGGCACAACTCCTGGAGAATGGGTCAACATGTTATCACCACCTATTGTCTGGTTATTTAACATTGCCATGGAAAATCACCATTTAGCTATACCATGGCTATGTTAAATAACCAGAGGCTATTGTCTATATTGTCTATTGGGGGGTGTGAACATAGGTCAACATTTTGTTATCCCCCCAAGAAGTGGATAGTCGAGTAGTGAACATGCGAAAAAAACCATGTGCGTGCATCGCTACCCCATTTTTCAGCGGAATTTGGACCTTGGAGCAACCAAAGTGGCGATTTGTCCAGAAGACACATGGAAACTTCAACAGTACCACTGGACCATCCGGATCAAATTTTGGGTAAATCTTGGTAAAAAAAACACGCTTCCGCGATTTTGTGTTTCAGCTATTTCCATCTATTTCCGTGACGGAATACATTCGAGACCCAGCTAAAAATCTTTCTTCTAACAGAGTATCTGAGATTCGCGTTAGCCAAGCCATCTGATTAAACCAAGGTTGGGAACCATCACAGCACTGCGGGATACCCCAATCACTGCTTTGGAACGGTCTGGAATTGGACATTTAGAATACAAGTGATCAGGTGAAACAGGTTTCTTCAACATTTGAGGGCTGCATTGAAACGTTTTGGGTCTCAAACTTGTTGACATCCCAAATTTGCTTCCCATCCTGAACCTTCCCTTTCCGAAGCCTTTATCAATGCCTGAATTTGCGGCACAGTTTTCGGTACTGAAACCAGGTCATCGAAAACCACCCATTTGCAAATGATTTACTAACCAGACCCAACCTGCAAAATGGTGATTGAACTAAGACATTCAATGGATATTTAGAATTTTATTTAATCACCTACCACTAGGATACAATGGAATATCACCAAGAATTTTTGGATTTTCCATTCCAGCTTTGATATGCTGCTTCGACCGGAGATTCCATGAGATTCCTGGAGGCTGGTGAACAGGCAAAAAACAGGTCACCCAGCCGATCAGGACTTGAGATTGAGGGCACTATTGGAAAGGTCTATCAACTGGAATGTGGCTGGTCGCAGTACACGCCCCCCGGACCTGAGCCGAGCAATTTTCAGCAGGTGAGGGAATACTTTTCTCGGAGTTTCTTTTCGAAGAAAGTGGGGGATAGCCCCGGCGGTTCTGAAAGACTGATTCTTTGATGATGTCATACCATATAAGAATGACACATATGTATATATATATATTTATAATTATACCATATAACTGTTATACATATGTTTACAACCGAACATCATGATGATGATGATGATGATGATGATGATCATCCGCTGGAATCGGGTCTGCCCCAGTTTCAAACTTCCCCAGGACCCACCGAGGGGAGTCGATTCCAGAAATCCAATGACAGGATATGCTGTTGAAGAATCAATCCAATATTTGAACAACATTTAAGATAAACATATACAAACATGATAACATGATTGATTGGCGGTTTGGAACCATGGAATTTTATGACTTTCCATATATTGGGAGTTTCATGAGCCCAAGTGACGAAGTCCATCATTTTTCAGAGGGGTAGGTATACCACCAACCAGATGAGGATTATTGTCTTGTCTGTCCAATTTTGAAAAGCATTGGAAACGACCAGATCGGGAAATGAAGCCCAGTGGGGTTTTCGCTGGCTGCGAAGCATCAAACATGGCCAGGTGCATGGTAACTACTTTAAGCATCAAACATGGAGAGACAATCAACGAAAAAACCTGAAACAACCGTAGAAGCAGCAAACTTGGATACCCAAAAGAAATGGTCAATGTTGGAAACTTTCTTGTCTCTTTAATGGACAATTATGTTTTGTGTGTGTGATGTCCATGCTTTGCGAGGAGGGCTATATCCTACATGCTCACTGACATGTGATGACTGTGGATGATAATTGACCACACCTTGCATTCTAGGCTGCAAGCACATTATTCTGGGATGGATCAAAACCGAGTCTAGTACCCTCTGGTAAACTAACATAGCTATTGAAAATGGCCATTCAGTTCGTTGATTTACCCATTAAAAATGGTGATTTTCCATAGCTATGTTAGTTCGCCAGAGGGTATACCATATTTTGGGCGTATGGGCTGCGAATCAACGCCTGTTACAACACTCGCTCAGGTACACCAGTGTGGCCATGTCCATTTACATGACGGCTTCGATCCAGCGCCCTGGATTTAAGCTGAAGAGGCATTTTTTATTTTCCCAAAATTCTGGATAAATTATAACGACCTCACTGCGACCTCACTGGAATCATGGTTAGTAAGGGAAATCATCCCCAAATGGCCTTAATTCAGGTTAGTGAAATATTATAATTTACCCAGAAAATTGTGATTCGAGTCATATTGATTCCACCGAAATTGAAAATCTACTGCAATTTACTCGGAATGTTTGTAACCTAGTTGCAAGTCCTTTTTATTTTCAGCCAACTTGGGTATGATGATCCCAGCTGACTTGACTCTTTCAGGGGGGGTAACCCACCCAAGGAGAAACAAGACCCAAGGTACAAGTACTGCGACATCTCGGTCTGTGAGTCGACCACTGCACCCACGCAGTCGTCGAGCACCACGTCGACGTCCACGCAGTTTTCTCCCAGTGTGGCCACCAAGTCACCGGATGGTGGGAGTCGAAACGGGGATTCTCCCACCAGAATTGCTGAATCTGATAGTTCACAGATTTCACAAGTCCGATAAGCGCCAGTATTTTTTCAGTTGTTTTTTTTTTCCTCGACTTGTTTTGGATTTGGATTTGCTATCGCAGAACATGTTTCCAGGCGGCAGGATGGGATTTGTCAGTTTTCGCTGGAGTGGTGACCATCTTCCATCCCAGCTCCCAGCGGCGCAGCGTAAGGTACAACCACAACCACCATGACCACAGAGAGCACCACAACCACTGCGAGTACCACAACCACTACCACCACCACAACTTCAACTGGAGGTGAATGGAGTGAAGGTACCCTCTGGCAATCAAACATAGCAGTGAAAAATCCAGCATTTTATAGATTAAAAAATCCCATTCAAACCTCCATATTTATGTGGGATCTCCCATTGCAATGTTTGATGACACCGGAGGGTAACACCTCAGGTTGCGAGGTGAGCTCCCTCCCGGTCCCTCCCTTCTTTACCGTTTGGAGGTCCAGAAACTCAGCGATTCTAGCTAGACCATGCTAGACCATTGGTATCATTATTTGGTTGCATTGAAATTTTGTATTGAAATTTTGTATTGAAAAATGGTTACTTTGAAAAAAATGGTCATTAAATGTTTTTTTTCAAAGTGCCCAATTTTTTTTTTCTGGTTACCCAAGCGTTGGAAGGCCCCCAAAAATCTAAGAGTAGATAGAGCCGTAGAGCAGTCGCACGCCTGGAAATCACGAAGTAAACATCACATCTACTGCATGATTTCAAAATCACATCCACGCACTTCTAAGCCCCACAAAGAGTAATATATATAATATTATATAATGATATAGAGAAGTAAATTGCATCACAAAATCCACTTTTTTTCTAGTAGAAGTTTGCATTTCTCAATCGATTTTGATCTTTTTTGGGGGTTGCACCTGGGAGGTCAGACTGAGACCGTTCAGGAGACTGAAGTTGGAATATGGGTTGAGGATGGTTGAGGATGAATCACCATTATAAAGTGATGTTTATCATTGTTTAACCCATGTTAAATGGATCATATTTGAGCATACATGGCTTCTATTTTTCCCTTTGCATCTTTGTTTTTTCAAGGGAGCAGGGCCAAAATGATTATAATATTAATATAATATACCCCAAAATGGAAAACCCAATGAAGATAAGATTCATCACCGAAACAATCGTCACCGAAAAAATCGTCACCGAAAAAATCATCACCGAAAAAGACCATCAGATGATTCACATAGACT
>Ga0126342_10004699_pt1 | contig 23465 bp, 22 predicted proteins | sample Cyp1metagenome_FD_92528 | JGI IMG/M metagenome (GOLD analysis project Ga0126342, IMG submission 92528) | Coral microbial communities from Lord Howe Island, Old Settlement Bay, Australia - Cyphastrea 1 metagenome | ecosystem: Host-associated > Invertebrates > Cnidaria > Coral ...
CGTGGGACAATGTGCACTGCCAAGGGGTCGGATGTACGCCCTGGCGTCCCTCGGGCTCCGCCTCTTTTGCGTGGCAGGAGTGAGACAATGTGCACTGCCAAGGGGTCGGATGTACGCCCTGGCGTCCCTCGGGCTCCCTGTGCTCACACTCATTCACTCACTCACTCACTCACTCACTCACATTCTCATTCACTCACCTGTGCATGCACATACATATACACACACAAACTCACCCACCATCACCCCTCCATCACTCTTATACTTCCTCTTCCCTTCTTGCTTTTCTATGCTCAGTCTAAGTCTAGAGAAGTTGGTAACATGTGGGTTATCCGGTCCTATAATTGCTTTTGTTTTTCTTGTTCTTCTTGTTTTTCTTGTCAATGTCGTTGTCGTTGTCGTTTAGGGATTTAGGTGTGGGGGCGTGGGGGGATGGGGGATGGGGGGGTAAGGGGTTTGAACGTTATAGACCTATAGATGATGCTGATGCTGATGCTGATGCTGATGCTGTTGTTGTGGTTGTGGTTGTGGTTTATGTTGTTGTTGTGAAGAGAAGAGAAGAGAAGCGAAGGGAAGAGAAGAGTAAGAGCAAGAAACTCAGGCAATCTCATCCAGAGACCACACAGAGGAAGAGAAACGAGCACATTGCATGATAGCATCCAAGCAGAAAGGAGAGAAGCATCCAAGCGCAGGCGAAGAACAGGAAAGAAACAAAGAAACCAACAACATTAAACATGTACAAGGGTTGGAGAACCAGGACCATATGTGCTAGGGTCAAAACATGGTGTATGGTCATCCATCTCATAATGGCAATCCTTATCATGGATATACAAACCCCTATGAATGGAGTCATGACAAATTGCTTTTATGGGAAACTAACCCATGTTTTTGCCATGGCACATCACACACAAAAAAGTAGAGAAATAAAACGAACACCAAAGCAAAACAGAAAGACTCAGAGAAGAAGAAAAACAGAGAAACGAAAGCAGAGAAGCAGCAAAAAGCAGAAAAGCAAAAAGACAAGAAAAGCGGAAAAAACGGAGAAGCAGAGAAGCAAAGAAGCGGAAAAGCAGAGAAGCAAAGCAGCAAAGAAGCAGAAAAGAAGCAGAGAAGCAAAGAAGCAGAAAAGCAGAAGAAGCAGAAGAAGCAAAAAAGACGAAAAGCAGAGAAGCAAAAAAAACAGAAAATCAGAGCAGCAAAAAAAGCAGAAAAGCAGAGAAGCAAATAAAAATAATTGAAGCAGAAAAAATAAAGCGAAAACAAATCCATAAAAGGCACCCCAAAGCAGAAAGCAATGGAAGGTGTAACAAAAAGGACGAAAAAAAAAACAAACTCACCCGAAAAAAATCCCTAAATATCCTAAATAAATCCCTTCCCAACGGGTGGACATAGAAAACACGGTAGTCGGGTAGACGACCTAGTACCGCCTGGACCTTGCCTAAACCCTTCTGTCGACACAGTCGTGCTCAGAAGACCCGAGCGTGTGAACACACAAGCTGGAAGCGAGTTGCGGACAGAACGCGAACTGGGAAATATGATGGTTAAATCCATAAATTACCACAAAACATCATAAAACTATCATAAAACCACTAGAAAACCACTAGAATAAACCATTCTAACTGATGGTTCAATCCCATCGTTTTACTGTGGACATCTGTGGCTCACCTTGCAGGAGCCAGAGACTTTGATGACCCCTTCTTGCTTTCTTAAGATTTCTTAATCAAACAACTTGAGAAAAGATGAGAAAAGGTACAATGATATCGCAAACATGCAGACCGTAAACACCTGCATGCAAAATCAACAAACATCTGAGAAATCTGCCTTTATGATCGTCGCTCTTCGTTTCTCCAATCTGTCTTTTGACTGCTTAGAGTCTTTCTTCCCATCTTCCCTCGCCTTCCCGTCGTCTTGCTTCGTTGTCTTGTCCTCCGCATTCTCCTCTGAATTCTTCTTTTTTTCAACTCCGTTTGCCTTGCAAGAGCAGGCCCTGAAGGAAAAGAACGATTAGAGGCTGCCAGCATCTGCCAGCCACATGAATGAATTCCCAGGCAAGTGGCAAGGTCTTTGTGGTTTTTGTCCGAGCGAAGAGACTTTTTGTCAACCTTCAACAGCACATGATGTTGATGTCTGCAGCCGGACTGTTACTATGAGTCGGTCGGGATTGTTTGAGCATTCGGGTGCGCCCAAATCCCTTTGTTTATCAACATTTTCATTAAATGAAAATTCCATGACCGTATATACCGTATATCCTTCTTTTACACAAACCCATACATGCAACCGTCAAAATGTCGGGTGATGTCACGTATATCTCTGGCCCTCAAACTTGCCAAAGGCGTGTGATGAGTAGGCGGACATGGGCATGCTACAACTATCAGCACTTCACAGCTTCGCAGCGAAACGCATGCAATTAAAACATACATGGATAATGATGGATATTCATTGGTTGCATGGTCACATACAACTCATTAATTTTTTTCCACGGCAGTCCAAACAGATTTTGGTGTGATTTCCGCCCACTAAGCCTCCGTTTCAAAAATGAAAACGTCCATCTTCAGGGAAAAAAAGTCTTTAAAGTTTGAAGCGTCTGGCTACTTCTGCCCAGATATTCTAGTCGCTTGGCACCGCTTCGTGACGGGCGTCACCCCGCTCTGGCGGCAGCTTCGCACCGAGTTGGGCCCCATGTATACTGGCGACCATCGCCCAGCAGGAGGCTTCATAAAGGCCAAAGAAACGTGGGAAATAATGATAAATCCCATAGGATCCATGGTGCTGCTATATATGGTAACATTTACATACATTTACCATATTTTACCATGTCAATTATACCCCAAATGTTAGCATTATACCAGCATACATGGATCCGTCATGGGTAATGATTAATGGAAATAGCAGTCAAATCGGGCCTGCCATGTTTTTCCGTGTACCAGGTGGAGCCCAATGTGCCAAGGCATGGAACATGTGCAGATTACCACAGTCTCGTGCACTTTTTGGCGGCTTGCTCCATTCGAAAATGCCCCCCCCCATCCCCCGAAGCTGTACCATGATTCGTTGATTCACTCGTCCGCTCCACCACTAAACTACCAAGCTCCGGCATCTTCGGTGCGGGTGGATTTTCCATGATTTTCCGTTTCTCGGGAATTTCCGCCTAAACAAATTATTGACATATTTTATTTTTGCAAAGTAAGCTAAGCTCAGCCAAGAAGGTGCTAAGTACAAAACTGACCACACCTTTCAGAAATTGATCATGTCCAAGTAACTTTCAGGAAATCTGCCCAAAAGGCAAAACAAAAATTGCGAAAGAGAAAGGCATGTCCTCTTGAGGATGTCTGAAGCAGGGTTTAAAGGCTGATGGTTTTCTGTGTTTCCAGTCTCTGGCAAGTCTCAGGTGGACAAGTCCTCCAGCTGAGTTTCGAACTTCACGCCCGTTTTCGGAAAACGCAACCATTTGTGGAGATAACCTCAGCTGTCATTGAAAAAGGCCAGAGTTGGACGAGACATGGCAATGCAGCATCGATTTCATTGGGCTGATGCTAAGCGGGCATCATCCACCATCATCCATCACCATTCCATCAACCTATAATTTGAACATATTTGAGCCCAGCTCTGAAGCTGCATCCAAAGTGCTCCCCTTCCTCAGGGCCCTCCTCAGCAACATCCTCCTGGGCCCAAATTCCAAGTTGCACAACCGCTTGGAGGGGAAACCCGTATTCAAGTTTATGGGGTCCATAGTTATTTCAGTCTGAGACCCCGACATACATTTACCACCACAAACAATGTACCAAAGTACAAGTACTATGTATGTACTGCGCTGAGGCAAACTTATAGTTTGCCCATCGAGATTTCAGCTGCACAGAACTAGAGTTTCAGCCTGCGGAATCGTAGTTGGTTCATCAGAAAGGCGACACCAACAGGTTTATGACAACCAAGGAAACACCAACTGATGTTCAACCAAACGATAAAAAATGAACCAAACAAATTGCGAGAAACACAAAAGACTAGAATGAAACACCTATGAAAAACTAACATGTTGAAGAATGTTGAAGGGCAATTTTTGCACTTTCTTCTTCATCCTTCGGGTTTTGTGTTTTGTTTTTCTTCTCTTTTCCCTTTCCAATGCCCCCTATTTTCCTTGTCCTGTTATTTCTTCCTCTTTGGGTGCTTTTTGTTGTTCTTTCGGGAGGAGAAACGAAAGGACCAAAGTATACCAAAGTATACCAAAGTTCCAAATCCATCCAAGTACACCAATATCATTCAACAAACAACACCAGAAATACCAGAACAAAACAACAACAGTTCTACTCTACAGTTCCCAGTGCTTCGGCCTGGCCTTGGGATCCTTGGGCTTCTCATCTTTCTCGGCCTCCGGCAGTGCGGGCCTTCCCCCTTGATGCATCTTGATGGCATGATTGCTGCGTTGATTTTTGTAAATTTTTGATTTTCTAAGAACATACAATCCAATACTACAATCCAATACTACAATCCAATACTACAATCCAATACTACAATCCAATACTACATACCATACAATATAACTATAATATAACTATAATACAATTCAACACAATAGAATACAATGCGGTACAGTACAGTACAATGCAACAATCCAATCCAATAAAGCCGACTTTAAGTTAGCACGACAGCTTCAAGGGCTAGAAATCAGCGCATCTTTACCAAACCTCGGGAGCTTTGGCTTCTGCTTCTCTGGGCTCCTTCAGGTCCTTCGGCTCCTGCAAGTTACCGCAGGTCAAGTGAACACGCGCCAGTGGTTGGGCGAAGGAGTCTCTGCGTCTCCATTTCCATGGCCGACATGGTTGGCATCGCATGGCATCGCTGCCTCTTCTTTGGGTGACATCTCCCCTTCGCCACCATTTGTTGCTTTTGCCTGTGCAGCATGTGTGTTTGTCGGGGCACCCATGAGCACCCCCCCTGCACAAACCATTGTCCAAGAATCAAACATGCATATTCTGCCGGTGAGACATATTATAAAACATTCCAAAGCAACACCCTTTTTTCTATGCCTTATGTAACTTATGTAATTCAATTCAAATCAAAACGGATTTCAATGGCATTCTGACAGCGTTGGCCACGAGCTACAGCTGGTGACAGCATGCGACAAGTATCATTGCCTGCAACTTGGCTCTTCTCGCTGTTGCCTTTTCGGCAATTTTCCTGGCCTATGTCAAACAATGCACAATATTTCGAGACATTTCCAGAATCTGGAGTGCTTTCATCATGTCACCTATAAGATCGTATAAGTGTGATCTAGTCATGTCTAGTCTTTGATTGTGAACTGCAATCAATATGAACGGACTGACCGGACTGGCCATGTCAACCGAATGTTCACCTCACATTAGCAACCCCAATCAGAATTTTTAGTACGCCGAATCCCAGAAAAACATCAAGAAAATAACCCTTAACAAAGTACGCAGGCCGCTGCTTTTGGCCGTATTGTTTTTTTTCTCCATGACTTTCGCGGATTTTCTTTTAATCTCCTGATTTGTCTTGGATCTCACCTCAAAGAACTTAATTAACATCTCAAAAGGTCGGAATGCATCCATTTCTTTATTAATCCCTTATTACAAAATGAACTAAAAAACTCGAAACGGGGTAGCTAGCATTGAACCACCTCAGAAGCACAATGAAAACAATACTTTTCCACCTTTGTGGGGATTTGGGCCAAACACACTTTGATTTCTGAATCCCCTTTGAAGCAAATTACTTTTGCTAGCTTAACCATTTTCAAAGGCCTAATATTTTTGTAGCGACGGCCCCCAAAATAATGCGCTCGCATTTTGGAGACCTTCCTAAAATTCCAAGGAAAAGTCATTTCCAATTCAACTTCAAACAAGTTTAGAGTCCATTTCAATTTCAGTTAGGCATTTCTCAAACATAATATGTACATCATATTAAATTTCAATTAAGCAATTACTGTATATAATTAGTTCAGCAATATTCAGCGATACTAACAGGATCACAACAACACTCACGTATTCATTTTCAAGGCAATTTGTTCAGCAAAATGAAAAGGTTTTTAACATGACACTTATGTAATTATTCGTTTTCAACTAGGCAATTGGCTCAGCTATACTATTACATAGCAAGTTGAACTTGTGTATTATGTGTATTCGTTTTCAATTAAGCAATTTGTTCCGCAATACAGTACACGTCAGTACATAATGTTCAGAGTCCCTGTACCCACCGTATACCCACCGTACCGTACCCGCCGTCCCCGCCGTCCCCACCGTCCCCACCGTACCGTACCCCTTCTATATTGCACCCTCGTGCGCTGAACCGCAAGAAAACTTTGTTTTCATTGCTTAAAACCTGCTAATTAATATGATTGATATCAAAATTAATTATACAGGTTATGTAAACAATTTTGAAGCATTGATAACTTCTATGTATAAATAAAACATGAAACTGTAGATAACTGTTGGATACTTAAAGATATGTCACAGAAATCCTGTTTATAATGTTTTTGCCCTCGCAGCTGAAGCTGTACCAAGAAATCGTTGATTCAATCATTCGCTTGACCCCAAAACTACCACGCTCCGGCACCTTCGGCGCGGGCGGATTTGTAGCCAAGTGGGGGTTTCCCAACATGAGGGATCCCCAAGTCACTTTGGCTTTTAATCTGTTCGTCCGAATTTGGATGATTTGGGGTATCACCATGACTTAGTAACAGTTACTAACAGTTATTAACAGTTATTAACAGTTATTAACCATTATTAGCAGTTATTAGCCGTTATTAACAGTAAGTTATTAACCACTATTAACATCTATTAACCACTATAAGGGGATGGGCTTGCTGTCTGTGACCATCACCTCTGTATCGATCATCCCCGAGGCGCAGACGCGAGACTCTTCGGCACTTTCGTCCACAAAAGACCCGGAACGCCTTGCTGCAGCCTGTGGATGGGGGATCCCCTTTTGGGGATCCCCTTGGGGGGATCCCCAATAGCTGGTGTTTTGGATGTTTTTTTTTCATGGACATTTTGAACATCCATCTAAAATTTTAATGATAAGCCATAGGATCCATGGTGCTGCGAAAAACAATGGTCACATTTACCATAAAAATACCCCAAATGTTAGCATATATACCAGCACCATGGATCCTATGGGTAATGGATGATCAGCCGGATGATTTGGAGGTAGCCCATGGATATCATAGATTCGAAACATTTCGAAACCTCCAAACATTGCCAAACACTGTTTGCTGGACAAACTTCTGTTGCTATTGTTGCTTGATGAATGTGTCTCAGTCATTTACAGACACGTCCCACATCGTCCCACGTCAAGTGTTGTTCCGTGTTTTTCAATGTTTTTCATCCACGTCAAGTCGCAGAAATCACGTGACACAGCACGACAGCACTGCTGCCTTCTGTGCCAGTCGCTGCAGACGGGCTGCCTCGCGAGCCTCAAGCCTCTGCCTGCACATCACCGAGGGGTTGAGGGGATGTCAATTTTGATGGACAACTATGCTGATATTATATGATATTATCACTCTTGTATCACCTCGCAAAATTCCCGCAATCGGAACTTTGCCATACTTTCATGATCTTTGATGTTGGGAGAGCTTTCATCACACATCAATCTGTACATACTTTGGACTTACTTTGGACTCACTTTGGACCCTCAGCAATTTCCATCTCCCGCTCCAGGCTCTTCCGACATTTCTGCTCTCGGCCGAGTCACTTTCTCTTCTTTCGAGCTTCGGCCCCAGTTAAGCCTTCATCCTCGATGCTTTCCAAATCCTCCTGACCACCACAACATCAACAGAGTGTTTCCATGCGATTATGCGAAATATACCTGAAACTCATTGAAATTCTGCATCCAATTCCCTCATCCTGGAATTTCTCAAGAATTCTCAAGATATATTCAAGTCACTTCGAGTACAGCATTGAAAAACCTCAAATTGAAGGACTCAGCAAACCAGTTTCGAACTTCATTAACTTTGGATACACTTGTGCCCTTTCCTGAATATGCACATGTGCGGTGTTCATGTTTTGTCCTGCAACTCATTGATTTGTACTTTGAAATTTGAACGGTCTGGGTCTGTCCTCAATTATTCAGGAGATATGGGCACTACTGCAGCAAAACCCAATTTATAATCCATCCCCGACATTACCACGAGTGGCTATAGTGGAGTAGATACGGGGATGGTTTAGAAACGTTTAGAACCCAATTTATACCCTCTGGTAAACTAACATAACTATGGAAACCCACCATTTTTTATAGCTAAATCAACTATTTCAATGGCCATTTTCCATAGCTATGTTAAATTTCCAGAGGTTAATCCATCCCCAATTCTAAGGGTTGGTAGAAATAGCCATGGAAAAACCCATGGAAAAAGCCTCCGCCTCAGGAGAGCCCTGCCCTGGAATCCCTGGAATCATGGCATCGCGGAGCCGTTTGAAGCAATAAATGTCTAGCAACATGAACTCTCACAAAGTTGAATAAAAAACTGCAACTCAGTTCAACATCTGGTGGGTATCTAAGGCATTCTAAGGCGAGTCATAGGGTATCTAAGGGTGGGATGGTGAGTCATTGCATGAGTCATTGCTGCTTCATGGCGAGTCATGGCGCAAAGCCTGTATCAAATTAGGCTGTTCTAAGCCTCAGCTTGAGATAATGAGAACAAATGCAGCGTGGACAGGCTGCACACCTGCGCAAGATCCGCAAAGCCCTTTTGCAATGTCTATGAAGAGTTCCAAACTATTCCATAACTCCTTTGATTTGGGATACTCCCCTTCCAAGTCGCGTGTTCTCTGACGCTGAAGGCTGCGAAGGCTGCACTAGCCCTTTCTCTGCTATGCCTCGATGCGTCCTCTGCTCTGCTTCGAGACGTTCCAGGCAGGTAACTTTGACCACTCCGATATTGCTATGGCTAGACTCGGTCTCAAATATGCCAATCATCCAAACATATCCAAACATTCAAACATTTCAATCCATTTCATAGAATTTCTCATATTGGAATGACATCACACGCTAAGTCACAAATAATCACAAAGTCACCATTACCAAACAAACAATATACAACAATACACATCAATACACATCAATACACCTGGAAGTAGATTTCCAAATATCCTGAGCAGCCGCCCGGTTTCCGCGAGCGGAATCCAGACCGGAATCCATCAGATCTTGGATTCATCGTCCTGGTGGTGGAGCTGTTGAACATTGAAATCCAAAAAAAGACAGCAATACATCAATAATGGGATAATCATCAATAATAGTGGTTATAATATCAATAATAATAATTACTGGTTGGTGGTTTCAACCCCTCTGAAAAATGATGGAGTTCGTCAGTTGGGATGATGACATTCCCAATAGATATGGAAAGTCATAAAAATTCATGTTCCAACATGTTCCAAATCACCAACCAGATCAACATACATCAAAATCCTGTGGGCGTTTCATGGTCTTCGCATCGTCAAAACACTGCGGTCTCCGAGGGTCCTGTTTTCCCAGGATGTCTGCCTCTGGCTTGGACCTCGCGACACATCCCTTGTAGGGATCAGATGAAATAAGCTCCCAAAAGGAACCAGTTTGAACTTGGATCTCTTCATTTCTGGGGCTGGTTTGATCTATTTTGATCTATTTTGTTTGATTTAACATGATTTAACATATTTTAATAGTATCCGATAGTATCCGTAGAAATTTAATCTTGGTTCTCTTGGGATAGTTACCCCAATCCTGACCATCCGCAGGATGGGACATGGATGAACTGCGTTCTGAAGCTTTGGGGTCCTGGCCCTTTCCCATGCGTTGAAGCCCAAAAGGAGTCATCTTCCTCCTCGTCCAAACCACCCTGCAGCATAGCATAGCCAGTACAGCATTGGCAGCATAGCTGTGAATCAAGTCAGACATGGGCATTGTGTGATCCTCAGCATTTGCCCTGACTCTGGAGTGGGACTGGGGGGTTTCCAAGTTTTCCAGTTGGCGGAGTGATCCAATCACTGATGCCACGACGTTTTCCCATTCTGTTTCTGAAAATCCCTACGGACCAACACGGACGTGACCAGTGAAGCGCACCTCATCTGCCCAAACATTCTTATCATCCGCAACTTGAGAGCTCTCCCCTTTCTCTTCACCTTCCACCTCCACAAGAGAACTGTGATGCCGGACTCTGGACTCACACAGAGGGACAATGTAATCAAAGACCACCAAAATCACAAAGGACCAGGACAACTCAGCTGGTGAACAGCCTGCTTGTAAGCAAATCGCTGGCTATTGGTGTGCGGCGCGAAGAGAAACATAATCGCACCAAGTACCTGCCAAACAAATCACTTTGCAGCGCAAAAGAAGTAATCAGCTCTGACCAGCTCTGACTGCTGCGGGGATCTGCCGGGTCACCATGCAAAAAAGGATGTGCGAAACTCCGTCGGCAAAGAACCATTGATAGTGCCATCTTTGGCTGATACTTCTAGACAGGTCATAGAGCTGAAATAGCCTCGGTGGATATCAGTGGCTGTTCCAACATCCGACATCTGGAGCAAACTTCGCAAAGCGGTTTTGGATGGTTTTGGGACTTTGAGAGACATCAAAAAATTGGGAGTGGTTGTAGAATCTGTGGATTTGCCTAACAATGAGTTGCATAATGGCTTTCTACCCATGATTTATCATCGTGTTTCCTCCTGAAACGGCCATACTGACCCATTTGACTGCCCTTGATTATGATTGCAAACATCAGCACTGTTCACATCTGTTCACTAAATTGAGAGAAGCTGCAAGCTCAAGGATGCCAAACTCAGGGCAGCTACTAGAATCTTCCACCTCGGTTTGCAATCTGGCCATCCTGAACTCCGAACGTGAATCAGGTATATTGTGGTATATTAGGGTTCAAACCTTTGGGCCCAATATTGGGGGGGTTATTCACACAATTCCCAGCTACTTATGCTACTTTGGGTTTTTTCCAGCGGGGCCAAAATGGCCCAAATCCATCCCTGGCCCTCTTTGGAGTGGATCCATGTGGATCCCCTGAGACAAGTCGCAATCGCTGAAATACCCTTAACCTGGCGCAGCCACATTCAGCAACCCGCAATCCATGGGGACGTGTCTCTGCAAATGGGTCTGATGGGCATCTGTTTTCGAAACAGCCAGGGACACTTTTCTTGTTGCTTGCGCTCGGCAAGTGTCTCTATCAAAGATGACCTGAGAACAAATCCATATTGCTCGACGGCGTGCAAAAGCGATGACACAAGGGCCGAGGACGGCACAGCGCAGTGAAAATCCAGTAGAAAATCACTCCTCAAAAACACAGGCACTGGATACTGGGCTGAGTACTTCGCCGATTCCGAATGGAAAGCAAAAAGCGCTTTCAAAGATCATCACGCTGAGGCAAGGGACCATTCAGTAATGCAACCTGAATGCTTGAACTGCAATAGCTTTTGGATGGAAGAAACAACCTATTCTGTTGCAACCTTCAGTCTTATCCACTTCTTTCCAAATTGAGGCACACACTGGAAGTAAACAAAGTAGGACAAAGGCTATGGACAGGGAGTGGCTGTGCCTGATTCATGGAAGCCACCCCAATGCGTATCGCTATCACTCGGCAGTCATGAGATGCTTTTTCCATGCACCTGAAGGACAATGCCGACTCGCGAATAAAGTCCAGGACGATGTAAAAGCAGGACAAAGCCTGGACCTCCAAGGGCTGCTAAGCCATTGAGATCCACTGAGTGCTGGAGCATCAATAAGCACCAGGCCTTGAGGATGGTAGGTTGATCTAGGTATGGCCGGGTAACACCCCAACCCAGGGAAGCAACCAGCACCAGCATGTAGGAGAATATCGACCTCAGGAGAAAGATGAGAAAGTGACCCTGTTTCCATCTGTTTCCCCGTTGGCTGGAAGGTCACTGCCATGCTGTGGCAGCGACTTGACGACGGTTGCCAAGATGGCCAGAACGAAGACAAATCTACGGCGGTAAGCACTATCAATGGATTGATTCGAGGGAAAAAAATGAACAACTTCGGGAAAGCATGGTTTTTGCCACAAAATATCCAAACGTGTCTAGATTCTAGATTCTTCCTTCAACATCCTTCAAACAATTCTGGGGCAGCATGAAAGTGTCAGCTGCTTTACATAGTATGACATCTTCATACATCTTCACTTTCCAAAGGAACTCTAGTCCCAGTGAGCTCTTTCCTTGGAAGTAACAATGTGCTCAGGGCCTTCCACGGAGCCCAGATTCGTTCCAGTCCATGAAGAATCTCCACTGTAGGAATGCTTCTACCTGGCTGCAAGAAACTTCTTACTTTCTGTCGTCCTGAATCCAGCTACGGATTTTTTCTTTACAGACTGCCATCCAGCGCGGAATCCGAAGCGAGGCTGGTGTACCAGGCCGAGGAAAATCACAGCCGTGATGCAATACCTATAGGCCATACTGTCATACCCCAACTATCCCCAACTATGATCAACTGAGCATGCCGGCTTCAGACAACCGTTAAACCGGTTAAACCGTTGCGTTCAGCGTTAGGGCCATGGCTGAATGTGAAAAAGTTCGCGCCAGTATCGCAACGACAAGCACATCCAAATCATCGCCATAAAGATGTACAACTTGGCGGCCATTTGTCAAATTGGGCGTCGCAACCGTTGCGGGCAACGACAGATACTGACTGGAACAATGACTGTCATCTGATTTACCCTCTGGTAATTTAACATAGCTATTGAAAATGACCATTTATAGTGGATTTTCCCATTGAAAATGGTGATTTTCTATAGTTATGTTAGTTTACCAGAGGGTATAATATTTAGGACATCGTAATTACTGTAATTTCAGGATTGAAAATTCTTGGGATTCCACGATGGCCAGCCACCCGTAGAATGGCATCTTGTGATACCTCAGCTCTTTCCTGTTGGCGTCAAGGCCTGCTCGCATCGGTATTCATCAGCTGAGAGGAACACTCGTTGCCCGGCAGAAAGCCATAGGAATTCTTGGCAATAACACTGCCGCTGACCTGGCTGCACTTGAGTGATGTGGAAATGCAAAACTACTGGTGGCAACAAGAACAGGTTGGAAACCGTAGTAGCAAGTGACCAACCAACTGACCAGGCAACAGCTTGGATAGCCTCGCCATCCTTGAACTCACCGCAGTTTGAGAAGACCAGAATGTAGACACCGGTCGAATGCACTGGCACCTAGCCGCTAGAGATTTGGATCTGCGATCTTTGTCTGATAACTATGGGAAAACCTTGGAACATATCCAGTGATTGATCATCATTTTGATCGTTTTTGCCTTATAAAATGACAATTTGTTGATATATGTTGATATTTGTGGGAGTATAACCCCCTTTTTAGACACACCCATTTGAGTAGTGTTTTTTGTGTTTTATCCTTGTCTTTCGATGACCAGTAACATATAACCTAGGCAGCCAAGCCTACGCCATTGCATGAGGTAGCCTATGTGGGGTATGGTCTTTAAAGGGTGCCTACGCGAGCCTACGCGGTGTAGGCTTTGCCTACGCGGCCATTGCTTCTCTTTGTTTCGATTGTGGCATGAGGCTTTGGAACCACAAACCACAAATATCACAACTAAACAAGGCAAAATAAATGAGTTCTAAATGTTGCCAACAAATGTCTACGCAAAGCCTACCTACGCGGTGTAGGCGAAAACGAGCTTATGCCAATGCCCACGCAACCTACGCCGTCTGCATGGGAGCCTACGCCAAAAAAGCCGAATCGCCTGTTGATCAGTGGATGATCCAAAGTTGACGGTATGGGAGTACCTTCAGCCGGATTGCGTCAACCCCGGTGGGCTTCGCACTCATGATTTCATCACCCTTTTCTGAACATGTCCCGGTTCATGGATTGTGATATATTGTGATAATCTCCTATTGCATGGTCCCATTTATAGTCATCAAATGTCATCAATCAACCCAGGGTTCTTGGCTCCAAATGGCTCCAGAAGGTCACAGGTTCACACTCTCATCACTTTGTCCGGGAGATTTGTGAGCCAACCTGCCGACATCCGACGATCATTTTGGAAGACCTGCCTTGCATTCAGCTTTGTGTCCAAAGTCAAAATGACAGGGAACATGAATGTGAACATCCAACATTAAAATGATTAAATTACTTCATAAAGGGAAAATCAGCACCAACTGATATCAACACATGCAAGAGCTGCAGCTTTCCCTCTTCTTTGGCAACACCTGCTCTGACCTGCCATCGGATGATATATCCAAGGAGAAAAGTTAGCAGACTCTGGGATTTAAGGGTATCTTGTATGGACTGTGGTATGGTTTAAATATACTTGAGCCTTGTTCGAACACACTTGATTACTGTAACTGGTTAGCCGGTTAACCCATGGAATTGCTTTCGGGCGGCTTTTGCGGCGGGTTTCGCGACCACAGTTTTGGCTTGGCTGGAGCATCTTTGCTGCTATTTACTTTCGCAGCGCTTTTAGTGGAGGCCCTGTTATGTGGGGAACTATGTTTGGCCAGAGATGTTTCTCATATTTATCATTACAAGCGGGCTATAGCGAAAAGAGTTCTTGAGAACCAGGGGGGCAAAGCATACCGCATACCTTTGGGAGTCACAACACTCCTTTGTGAGTCTAGCTCGCGTATACCTTCACGGGGTTTCTCCGTATCTCTGACACCATTTCGTGAAGCTCTTTTGCACTCAGCTGTTTTCCTTTTACGGACACACCATAGCTTAACTCCCTGTTACTGTAAATTGGTCTAAGGTATTCTAGGGGTCTAAGGTATTCTAAGGTATTTTTGAACGCTGCTGACTTATACAAACCTCTCAATGGCAAAATTGGGTGTGATGCTGCCTTGTTGAGTCTACACTACGTAATCTACGTATAAGTTTACCACCACAATACACTGCATGGTTCAAGCATACTGTCTGCAAAAGGACAGTGATGCACTCAGCAGCTCACATCCTCTGCCGTAGAGCAGAATTTGTCCCTCGGAATGTCAGGATGACGGGGAAAACGGGCAAAAATGGACCCGACCCCCCAAAATGCAAGTGGACCCGGGATTCATTTCAGCTGCATCTATCTGGTGTATCTATTCCATCGGTCTTCAAGAAAGAAACTGGAGAAACAGTCTAAGGAATTCAACAGGTTGCATGAGGCTTCACCAGGCTTCACCAGGCTTCACCAGGCTTCACCAGGCTTCACCAGGCTTCACCAGGCTTCACTGATGAGGTTCTGATGTTTTAATGCCTGTAATTATATTATTTCATGGAGATGGACGGAGATGGATGGAGATTGATGGATTGATGGAGATTGAGAAAGCTTGATGGAAATTGATCGAGTATAGACTTCTCAAGATCCTAAAACGTCTCTTCTGCCCAAGTCCCACTGCGCTAACCGCAATTTATGGGCTTTCGGACGGCTGGATCAGCGTCCAAAAGCTGCGATAGGGAAGGATGCTCAGCTGCACCCCCTGTGGCACATCTTTGATCAGACTTGCCACAAGAGGAGCACACTGCTGTCAATCAACATCTATCAACATCAACATTAATCAAAATCTATCAACAAGAAATCTATCAACAAGACAGAAGAATTACATCATAATCCGGCACTGCTTGGAAGCGCACGCCGTAGTTTTTCGCTTTTTCAGCGTCTGCAGGATTGGTGGCTGTAAACCTTCAGGCGGGCAGTGGGCAGCACTGGGGACACTTCAGCAGGCCGCTAAAAAGCTTCGCTTCTCCCTCGTATCTCGCTACCCAGCTGGGCTGAACACATCAAATTGTGAAACTGCACAAAAGGCTGTCCAAGAGTCCTGCAGCCCGGGCAGTTCAGCCAGGATATTCAACTTCATGCAGCTGGAGCTATCTCTGCATTTATTGCACGACCTGCCCCCCCAATGGAAAGGCACAGAATCCGACTGATGTTACCAACGATCAAAGTATAAAGAATTGCTGCATCCTGTTCAGCTGCCGTCCCACATCTTCCGGAAATCGTAGGTCTAACAACTAACAGGACTTATGCATGCCTATGCCACCACAGTCTTAATATCAAGGATGGAATCGTAATATAAAAAAGTCAACCATATCATATCTGTTCATCTATCAACCAGTCGACAAAATCCACTGCGCCTACTTTGAATGTGCATACTCATCAGTCAATACGTGCAGACATCAGAATTTGTTTTTTCCCAAATTTCTGGGTTTGCATGTGCCCATCAGCTGTAAGCTCAGCATTGTCACTTTTCTCCAGCTGCCAATGAGACATACCTGCTCAATGACCATTATCACCAACCACCATCATTAACATCCCCACGAACATCTGCATGACGTGTCCACACATGTGAGAATTGTGAGAACTGGTCCTCTCTGGGGCGTCTTGGTGAGAATAGACCTCGGTCATGATGCTGCTCCGGAGCTTAGCAGCTGTGTGGTGCACATTCTCCATGGTTTTGGACATCGCAAGTTCGGCAACACCAGAACCGCCAGAATTCAGAGACAAGTTTCATACAAGAGACACATGATGAACTCATGATGACATATTAATTATATATAATAAATTATATATATATATGTATATACTTGTAAAATATTGTAAAGTCAAATAGAAACTCTCCACAAATGACAAAGTTGCCCTGAGAGAGCGACATAGAAAGCATACAAAGTATGCAAAGATGTCGCATCAGGCAATGCCATCTGAGCAACATGCTGCTCACAAAGAGTCTTGTCATGTCAAGCCACGCTTGATAGGACCTTCCTTGTGATGATAGAAACTTACTTGTGATCGATTGTGATGGCGACATTTGATTCTATATCCCATAGGATCCATGTATGCTATATATGGTAACATGGATCCCATCAATATACCCCCTTTATGTTAGCATATATACCGGCACCATGGATCCTATGGGTATTATACCGGAGCTCCTGCTCTGGACTTGGATTGAACAGTCCCCTTGGGACCAGCTATTACCCGTTACCGGCGCTACGTGGCGTTTGCTTGGAAATCCCCGAACTAAATGGTGACATTTCCAGCACGCCATGTTTGATTACAGGGCGACATAATATTGGATAATGATGGATAATGTGAGTAAAGGAACAACCCAGTCATTCGTCAGTCAGTGCATTTGCAAACAGAAAACAACCCAGTCCTTCTCGAAGGAGTAGATCTGGGCATATACGCACCTGGCCATTTTGGGCAGCACGAGTCAGTATTGGAGGGCAACATGCCGTTGGAAAAAATCTGAAAACTGCCTGGCATTTGGTCACGTGTCGCAACATCTCACAACAATATCTCACAACTAATAAAAACCATTCAACTATCAACGCTACAACACCTTTCATAGGATATTAATATCCAGGTATACATACTACATACATAAGAAACAGAGGAAACAATCACAGGAAAATATATGAACATATAGAAAGACTGTGAAAAGCATTGGCCAGCTTTTTTCCAGGGAGCAAACCGATGTAAATGACTCGGGTATTGAACTATTTTGCTGGCACATCTATTTGTCTAACGGTCTAAAGGTCTCGACAGGTTCCCATCTGAACGGCCTGAGACAAAGCAGGCCTATACCACAGCGCCATGGTAGGCTGCCTGACACAACTTTGGATCTTCCCAAATAGGATGAAACAAAAAAATGCTTGGAACCACCAACCTGATGAAAATTGAGGTCCGCACTCATTTGCTGAATTCTGAAACCCAATCACAAAAAAAGAGAGATCCAACTTGTTTGTTTGGTCCTGAATCCTTCGGTCATGTACATTGCAATCAAAGATTGTCAGAGACAGCTCTCAAATGTTTCCGCAAAGTGCATCAAACCAGCAAAAAAACATGCAAATGCTCTGACGTCCTGAACAAAATATGCTCAAACCCTCAACAGTAACACACTTCGTAAGATTGTAATTTTAAGAAAACGGAACCTCTCGAGGTGTCACTTTTCCGCAGCTTGAAAACCGATGACATCGACAGTCGCTTTGGACTGAGCTGGCAGCAGCCCCTTTGGTAGCTCATTCCTCACCCTGAGCGGCTGAACATATGGTCAATCAGAATCCTATGGTTCTTATTAACAGTTTTCCGCATTCAAATGGCCACGTCGTAACATTTTAAATGACATACAGTATACACTATAGTAATCTCCAAACAGGATCAAACAAATAGAAAATTAACTTTATATAATCACTTCACTAATTTTTAGAGAATTTGTAATATGATTTTATTATCAAAGCGGTAGTCGCTTCTAATTTTTTGGAGTGCATTTTTACTGATTATACTTTCTTCACTGCACCCACTTAGCCATGCCCGGAACCACGCCAACCTTCTTGTGTTCAGCAACTTCCCGACAATCAGCTGTGGCAGAAAATGTGTTGCCCAGGAACCTGACTTGTCTATACTTGTCTGATACCATGAATATCCATGAATGATGTAATGAATCAATGATAATCAATGAACATTATAATCATCGAAAACCCACGGACGAAACACTCTCTGGGAATGCGACATCTCCTTGTCAAACTCGTTGTCGCACAGTCTCGCTTTGTCAACCTACGCCATCCGTCGTGCCATGTCGTGCCAATGGCCCAGCTCCCCGAGGCGCAACAAACGGTCGGGCCTTGCGCGCTTGCTCCCGAACCTGAGAATGCTGTCGTCATCGATGGCTACTGGATGAACTTGAGAAAAACTGGAAACGAGAGCATCCAAATGAAACCAAATGATATATTTTATTGTTGCACCAAAAAGAATTGACCATGTCTAGTCTTCTGAGGAAACAAGATCTGCATGAATCCATCCTTCCTCCTGAGTTTGTAACACCTTCGACGCGTTCGCGATGTGCTTTCTGCACTTTGGCAGCCTTGAAGATCTTGAAACGTGAGCGAAGATGAACTGTTTGACTTTGCATAACTATATGCATAACTTTTTAAATTACGCCCGTCCAACGTCACGTATTATTTTAAGTCATTTTACGTGTTGCAGGACCGCCAAATGCTTGAAAAAAATCCACACTTTGCTGAGAGGTGGACCTCGAGCCCGCCGCAGCCCCACACCTTCCATGTAAACGTGATCAACGACGATGCAAGCCGCCGACCCCCGCCGACAGCAGAGGGAGCGCGTCAGAGAAGAGGGGACAAGAGGAGCAAGAGGCTAGGTGCAAGAACAAGACCGTCCAAAACGCACCCCGTCCGTCCTTCACTCCCATACTCCTTTAGCCCTCCGAAGGGATGCTTCTTGCCAAGGTCCCCAATCGCGTTTCCCAAACAAGTTGCCAGCACCAGCAGCATGCCAAGGCCAAAGCGTGGTGGGCGTGGCGGAGATGTCGTTTTTTAATTTTTTTTAGGTGTGAGAACTGCTTTTTGGAGCTAGTTTGTCGGTTCAGAAAGCAACGTTATACCACAGACCGCCCAAAACGGAGCCCGTCCGTCCTTCACTGCTATGGTGTTTTAGCATGTTTTAGCCCTCCGAAGGGTTGCTTCTTGCCAAGGTCCCCCAGTCGCGTTTCTTAAACAAATTGCCAGCACCAGCAGCATGCCGAGGCCAAAGCGTGGTGGGCGTGGCGGAGATGTTGTTTTTTTGGTGTGGGAACTGCTTTTTGGAGCTAGTTTCTTGCCGGTTCAGATAGCAACGCCAGGCACCACAGACTGCCGGAAACAACATGGGACCTGGGATGCCAAGTTGGCAGCCTACTGCTTATGGATGCTTATGGGTATACCTGTGCACATGGGTACTGTATGTCATTGAATCTCACAAGTTGGTGTTGTGACAACAGGGGTCGGTGGCAGGGGGCGGCAGCCCTTTTATAATTATGTAATGAGTTGTAATTGTCAGTGCCTCCCTCTTGACCTTGAACAAACACAACAAACAATGTGTGGAACTGACGCAGGAAACAAAACGTCGAACTGTCAACTTAAACTTACTTGGTTGCAGTGCAGATATTGCGTTGCGTTGCAGTAGCATGCAGTTGCATTGCTGCCTCAATCGCTGCAAGCTGAAAGGGAATTTGTAGGCTCCCGCTGGATGGATGCAGCCTCAGAGAAAACACGGCTTCTCCTGCTCTCCAGTCCCCTGATCCACTCAGGAGCTGGCAATCCCGGGGCGTAAGTCGCGTCGCTTTCCAGAACGTAGCACTCTTCAAAGTCAGCATCAATCCACAGCCTGCCATAGCTGTCATAACAAATGCACACATGCAATGGTCCGCCACGATCAGCCCGCACTTTACAAATTGGTTTCTCCGAGAATCGGCTGGCTATACCAGCGAATTTATGGCAATTTCAACGGGTAACATGTTTGTTCACCAACGTTAACCCCAAAAGCCTTTTGGGATTTTGGAATTTTGGGCTACAACGGATACCCCGTTTTCAGGTCCGAACCTCCTGTTACTGATCCACAAACCAACACCATCTTTGACGAATAAACCGCGCCTGAAAAAACCTTCCTGACCGCCAAAGCCCAAGCCACGTGGCGCATATTTGTTGCGCCTCGGTCGGGTCCGAGGAAAAAATGTACGAGGAAGTTTCGGGAAGACAATCAGCAGCAGCAACCTCCATAACAACAGAAATTATAGTAATAGTAACACCATTATACAAAAACCTACTAAAATTGAATGAACAATATTGAACAATTACTTTTCTATCTTCTTGAGGTCACTGTTTTCATGAAGTGAACAGGGAACACTGCAGGCATCTGACACTGCAACAACATGTTTTTGCTAAGAGCCAGTCGAATTCAGGTAAGCATAGTTTCCAGAGGTACTGGTGCTTTTACACCTGAAGAAATGATAAAAATATCAGTTCAAGATGCTTCATGACTTCATGTCAGGCTTGCAATGAAATCTAAGGAATCTGCACAGTGAAAGCAGGTTGTAGAGCAAACCTCAGCTTCACGGCTGCTAAATGACCGAGGGCCGAGATCCTACATTGACTGTGGCATAAATGTGCGGGTCCCAGCAGATTCCATCAAGGGAATGCATATTGATGGATGTGATGGAGGCAATTGCGGCACACCCTAGACACAGCCATTGGTCTTTTAGAGTAGGTCACTGACAGCCAGCATTCTGTTGAACCAGCGTACTTGCCATTGTTGTCCGTCCAAACCCTGGCCAACTGCCGATCCCAGCGGGCATGACCAAGCTGAAAACACTATTATGACATATCAAATTCAATATTATAGTTTGTCTGGAAATTGAGCAATTACTCCCAAAATCCATGGTTTATCACCATCTTCTCTATTAAAAGTGATTAAAATAGTGGTGATTATTTTTTGTTTTTATTATTTTATTTTTTGTTTTTTCAGTCTGGGGCAGTTTTCCTTGCTATTTGCTACATTTTGGGGCTAAAATCTCTGATTTGCGTGCTATGTGTTGCATTTTGGAGCCAAAATCTCTGATTTGCGTGCTATTCGTGCTATTTGCTGTGTTTTGAACTAAAATCTGTCATTTTGCATGCTATTTGCAGCATTTCGGAGCTGAAGTCGCCAATTTGGGTAGCTAAAATCGTACATTTGCACGATAATTGCAACATTTTAGGTTTCACCAATTTTCCCATGGTTTTCAACGATGTCTGGATGGTTTTCATCGCTTTCTTGATCGTCTTCAATGATCTTTCCGTAGTTTCAAAAATTCTTTAGGGTTTCTTCTAGGGTTCTTGAGGGTTTAGGGTTTCATTTAGGGTTTCTTTAGGGTTTCATTGAGGGTTTCTTTAGGGTGTCGTTTAGGGTGTCGTTTAGGGTTTCTTTTAGGGTTTCTTTATTTGGGGTTTCATTGAGGGTTTCGTTAGGGTGTCGTTTAGGGTTTCTTTAGGGTTTCTTTTAAGGTTTCTTTAGGGTTTCATTTAGGGTTTCTTTAGCGTTTTATTTAGGGTTATGTTTTTGGTTTCTTTAGGATGTCATTTAGGGTTCATTTAGGTCTTTTAAGGGTTTCTTTAAGGTGTCGTTTTTGGTTTCTTTGGGATGTCGTTTAGGGTCTCTTGATGGTTTCATATAGGGTTTCTTTAGGGTTTCATTTCGGTTTTCTTTTAGGGTTTCATTTCGGATGTCATTTAGGGTTTCTTTAGGGTTTCATTTAGGGTTTTTTTAGGGTTTCTTGAAGGTGACGTTTTTGGTTTCTTTATGATGTCATTTAGGGTTCATTTAGGGTTTTTTTAGGGTTTCATTTAGGGTTTCATTTAGGGTTTCTTTAGGGTTTCTTTAGCGTTTCATTCAGGGTTTCTTTAGGGTTTCATTTAGAGTTCTTTAGGGTGTCGTTTTTGGTTTCCTTGGGATATCATTTAGGGTCTCTTTAAGGTTCATGTAGGGTTTTTTCAGGGTTTAATTTAGGGTTTCCTTACGGTTTCATAAAGGTTTTTTTTAGGATTTTTTTAAGGTGTCGTTCAGGGTTTCTTTAGGGTCTTTAAGGTTTCATTTAGGGTTTCATTTCGGTTTCTTGAGGGTTTCTTTAGCGTTTCATTCAGAGTTTCTTTAAGGTTTCATTTAGAGTTTCTTTAGGGTGTTGTTCTTGGTTTGTTTGGGATGTCATTTAGGGTCTCTTTAAGGTTTCATTTAGGGTTTTTTTTAAGGTTTCATTTAAGGCTTCATTTAGGGTTTCATTTAGGGTGTCGTTTAGGGTTTCTTTTAAAGATTCTTTAGGGTTTCATTTAGGGTTCCTTTAGGGCCTTATTTTGGTTTTCTTTTACGGTTTCATTTATGGTTTTTCCCCACCTGCCAGGTGAGGGTTGTTAGATTTTACCACAATTGTTCTCCTCCTCCTCTTCCTCCCTCTCCTCGTCCTCCAGCTTCTCCCACTGCTGGGCCTCCACTGCCGGCTGCCGATCTGAGTGGGCACGCCTGGACCTCAACCGCAAGGTTCCGAGCGCAGTGGGCCTCAACCAGGGACCTTCCGAGCCCAGTGGGCACCGCTGGACCTCAACCAGGGACCTTCCGAGCCCAGTGGGCACCGCGGTCCAACCTGGGACCTTCCGAGCTCAGTGGGCACCGCTGGACCTCAACGGCCAGATAGAATGCCAGAAGATATGCCAGATAGAATGCCAGATAGAATGTCAGATAGAATGCCAGAAGATATGCCAGATAAAATGCCAGAAGACATGTGAGAAGATATGCCAGATAGAATGTCAGATAGAATGCCAGAAGGTATGCCATGATATGTCATGGTGGGGATCACTCGAAGTAAAGTAATTTAAAGGTTTCTTTTAGGGTTTCTTTAGGGAGTCGTTTAGGGTGTCGCTTGGGGTTGTTGCTTAGGGTTTCTTTACGTTTTTTCATTGATGGTTTGGTTATTTTCTTACAACAACATGCATACAAACTCCTATACTCTATGTCTGTAGTTTTGGTGCAGTTTACATGATATACATACACATATATATATGCAATGTATTACATGAAATGTTATATGCAAACTACAATACTAAAACCCAACAAACGCCAAGAGCCAGGTGAAGTGAACGGCCAAAACCAAAGCCAAGTGAAACCAAAACCAAATGCCAAAAGCCATGAGCCATAAGCCAAGTGAAACCAAGTGAAGCCAACTGAAGCCAAGTGAAGCCAAGTGAAGCCAA
>Ga0126342_10004700_pt1 | contig 23464 bp, 21 predicted proteins | sample Cyp1metagenome_FD_92528 | JGI IMG/M metagenome (GOLD analysis project Ga0126342, IMG submission 92528) | Coral microbial communities from Lord Howe Island, Old Settlement Bay, Australia - Cyphastrea 1 metagenome | ecosystem: Host-associated > Invertebrates > Cnidaria > Coral ...
AATATATAGTAATATATAGTAATATATAGTAATATATAGTAATATATAGTAATATATAGTAATATATAGTAATATATAGTAATATATAGTAATATATAGTAATATAAAGTAAAATATAGTAATATATAGTAATATTTAGTAATATATAGTAATATAAAGTAATCTACATCATAGTCATACATAATATACACCATATTACAAAATATTGCAAAGTACCATATATGTTCATGCATGGATCCCTATAGTTTCAAAGGGATGAACATCCATCAACAGTAGGGATTTACTGGGAATACTAATGGAAGATGTTGATGATGTTTATCAATGTAGAACCAGAACTCCCATTAAAACCCCAGAAAAGATCGTGTTTATAGATTTTTTAACAGGGTTTTAGTTATGAACAATTAGGGATTTAATGGAATGTACAACCAAGCATTATTATTCGGCTTTGTCCATTGGGTTTTGTCTGCCCAATGGCTATTCAATAGGGACCAAATGGCATCCTTTCATGGTGGCTCGGAATATATCTTGACAAGGGGGAATTATCACATCTATTTACAACATCTATTTACAACTTAAATCCCATGAACATGATTGTTTTGTAGATGTTTTGCTGGATCCTGCAATCCTGACAGGTAGTAAAACTCTAATTTGGGAATAAGAGTCATTGGCCCAGCTGGTGGGTTAGAGGTTTATCCAAATTATTCCAAATCCCAGGAATCAGAAACTCCGAATTTTGGCGCTTCCACTACAAAGCTTGGAGGAATCCCAAGTTGTCGTCCTCCTCATTATCATCATCAACATCATCACCATCATGTTCATTATCATGACAACATTTAGTTTGACTCTTTCATCCAATTTCAGAAGTGGATGAACATAGGTCACATATCAGACAAGAATAAACACAACAAATCATTACAAACAAGACCTGTACGATCTGTAAGTCCTAGCTCTTTTAAGCCCCAACATGGTATAACTTTTTGGTATACCTTGATGCATTCTGCTTGCGCAGCCGTTTTGGTTGTACAGATCTAGCTGGGATCGGCCGCCATGAAGAAGCAGAGGATTGGATACGATCTCCCTGGGGCAGAATGCTGCCCGGCTGTTTTGGGGAATCAGACTGTTGATGATTGTCGAATGGGAGATTGAGATGGTTATGGATTAATCTAGCAATACAAAACTAGTCCCTTCCAAGCACTATACAGTAAGCACTCCCCTAGAAATTTTAATTTGTTCATTTTTGGGAGTCCATTGAAGCCGGATTAAGCCGGTATGCAATTTTAGGAGACTGGGATTATGATACTTCACATATGTTCCATTTCTGTGGCTTTGGTTCGGACATCTGTCGTAAAACATCTGTGGTCACCGCCATCGCCCCACTGCTAGGGGATCTTCGAAGTAGGCCACCTGAGGGGTCCCAATCAACACAATGACTGGAAACTAGATACTTGTTTACAACTATGATTATATACATATAATTATCTATAATTATATGTGATATCCATGTCTATGTCTATGATTATGTCTATGTCTATATTTATGGTGTATATATATATACACACACACACACCAATGGCGGCCAAAAGCGTTCACGAGTCGCTGGCCACCCAGGTGCAGCTCAGCAAGGCGAGGCCGTCGAGACCCCAGTCGACCTGGAGGAGATCCATCTGCAGCTCAAGATGTGCAGCAAATGCGCCAGGAAGTCGCAGAAAAAAGGTGAAACACATGGGGGAAAGATGGGAACGCTTGAGAGTTGGAGTTGTTGTTGTTGTTGCTGTTGTTGGTGTTGTTGTTGTTGTTGGTTGTTTGTTGTTTGTTGTTTGTTGTTTGTTGTTTGTTGTTTGTTGCTTGTTGCTTGTTGCTTGTTGCTTGTTGTTTGTTGTTTGTTGTTTGTTGTTGGTTGTTGGTTGTTGGTTGTTGGTTGTTGGTTGTTGGTTGTTGGTGGTTGGTGGTTGGTCGTTGGTCCTTGGTCCTTGGTCCTTGGTCGTTGGTCCTTGGTCGTTGGTCGTTGGTTGTTGGTTGTTGGTTGTGTGTTGTGTGTTGTTGGTTGTTGGTTGTTGTTTGTTGTTGGTTGTTGGTTGTTGGTTGTTGGTTGTTGTTGTTGTTGTTGCTGTTGTTGTTGCTATTGTTGTTGGTTGGTTGTTGTTGCTTGTTGCTTGTTGCTTGTTGCTTGTTGCTGTTGTTGTTGTTGTTGCTGGTGGTGGTGGTGGTGGATACAATATGTATACCTACATATCTATGTACACATACGCCGGCATGCATACGCAGTTTTTTTTCCGGTGACGCTCTCTTTTTTGTTGTGCCTGTTTATTGTTCGGGATACCAGTAACCAAATATATATATATATATATACACACAAACGGATACATTATAGGGGTCTGGGATCGTATTGATCATAGGGGGAGCCAGCTTTGAAGGAATACATACATGAAATGACCACCCCCCCGCAGGCGACTTTGATCCAGTAGCAGCACTGCAGGGCCTGGCTGTGGAGGTGGTGCTGGCCAAATGCTTTAAGCAATGCAAACGGGGACCCAATGCCAGACTGGTGCGCACTGGTCATGAGAAGGGCCTAAAGGTGAAGGGCATGACACTTGACCGGAACCTGGTTGTTAGATACCGGATACGGTTCCCTATTTGAGGAAATATGCGTAAAGTTTAAAAAACATGTAAAAAAAAAGTTTGCGTCATTTTGCATTTTTTTGACACACGAAGACAAATGATCAGATTTTCTGTGGCCCCATTTGGCCAAATTAGTTCTGTGAACAAAAAGAGCCGAAGGCTTGAAGAATGTGGGCAGAACTGAGATTGACATTGTCGTTAGCGGAACATTTGGGACCACGTACTGTACCCTAGAAGGACTACATACATAGCACACCAGCAGCATCGCACAAGGCGGCGGCGGAAGTTTCAAAGATAGGACACTATAGTAGAGGTGAGTTGTTGTGATGCATGGATGGCAGAGCGAATCCACTGATGGACCGAAAGGTGGTTGGAGTTGTGTTTTTGGGAGTGGTTGCAATGGCTGCAGCGGTCACCTCACCCACAACTGCTGGATGTAGCGTGGTGTAGTGCAGTTGTAGTTGTTGTTGTAGTGTAATGTGATGGAGTTGTAGTTGTAGTGCAGTGTAATTAGTGTAGTGTAGTTGCAGTTGTAGTTGTAGTTGTGGTGTGGTGTAATTAGTGTAGTGTGTAATGTAGTGTAGTGTGGTGTACTCTAGCGTTGTGAGCTGCAGTGTGGTAGAGTATAGTGTAGTCTAGCGTCGTGTAAAGTAGTGTAGTTGTAGCTGGAGTTGTAGTTGTAGTGTGTAATTAGTGTATTGTAGTGTAGTGTTGTGTAATGTAGTGTAGCTGGAGTTGTATTTGTAGTTGCAGTTGTAGGTGCAGTTGCAGTTGTAGCGTAGTGTAATTTAATTAGTGTAGTGTAGTGTGGTTTTGTGCGTGTGTGTGTCGTGAAATTATAGTTGCATTTGTAGCTGTACTTGTAGTGTAGTTAGTGTAGTGTGGTGTAATGTAGTGTAGTTGTAATCGCCGTTGTAGATGTGGTGGTGGTGGTGGTGGTGGTCGTAGTAGTAGTAGTATAAGTAGTAGTAGTAGTAGTAGTAGTAGTAGTAGTAGGAGTAGGAGTAGGAGTAGGAGTAGGAGTAGGAGTAGGAGTAGGAGTAGGAGTAGGAGGAGTAGTAGTAGTAGTAGTAGTAGTAGTAGGTAGTAAGTAAGTAAGTAAGTAAGTAAGTAAGTAAGTTAGTTAGTTAGTAGTAGTAGTAGTAGTCGTCGTCGTCGTCGTCGTCGTCGTCGTCGTCGTAGTCGTCGTAGTATTAGTAGTAGTAGTAGTAGTAGTCGTGGTGGTGGTGGTGGTGGTAGTGGTAGTGACTAGGTAGTGGTAGTGGTAGTGGTAGTGGTAGTGGTATAGTGGTTGTTGCAGTTGTAATTGTAGTTGTCTATCTATCTATTTCTTTATTTGCAAGCTTGAAAACTAAGCTATTCTGCGAGACTTGCTCAATTTTCGAAGTTGAGAGCGACAAAAACGCAGCAACTCTGCAAGGCTTCCTTAATTTTTGAGCTTGGCAACATTAAAAAAAGGCAGCATTTCCGCGAGACTTCTTCAATTTTTCAAGTTGACGAGTTGACGACATCAAAAACGAAGCAGTTCTGCAATACTTCCTTCAAAACTGGAAAGTTGACTGCAGAGCTGACGGCCTCGTACTGATGCGTCTTGCGATTTTTCCATTCCATCTGTTTAAAGCACTGTGCCTGCCACAACAAAGTGAGGCCAGGTATACGAAGTGCTGCGCCTGTCACGCAAAATTATCTTAGCAAACCTGAAGATCTGACGCTCCAAAATGCAACCACTCTCAGGAAATCTCCGCCCTGACCTCCTAACATCTCTGGTGAACATGTCTCCTTGTATTGCGCCTGCCACGCCACATGCATCTTTGCAGATCCTCTTCACATGTTACAAAACCTACACGTTCTGCTCACTATTGGCAAAGTGCCGAATCCTTTGCGCATGCCACGCAAAACCACATCCTAACTGCCAAAAAAATGCAGTCGAATTGGGGTCTCAGGATCTAGATCATGGGTCATAGATCATCCAAATTTAAGTTTGATTTAATGGGTAATTCCCTTTTACCCCTTCATGCTCTTGGTAAGTTTCCTGAAATTAATAGAAACTATTTGCCAGCACTTGTTTTCACAAATTTCAATGGTTTTCCCCTTATTATTTCAATATAACATTTACTACAATTTTACTATGGACCTTAAATGGCGAATTGGATTGAAATGGTGGTCTTGGACCTCAACGACAAAAAATGCCATGTGTTTGAGGCTTGCATTCGGTTGATACAAAATGAATGTGAATCATATATGTAAAATGTTTAGTAGATACTTTGGTCCTGATTAGGCTGTCTCTTCAGGCAGCAAATTGTGCTTGACCTTGGTTGAATATAATTTCAAAGAAAGGCGCTTATCAGGGAACTTCTTCTCATGCGCATTTTCAGATGGATGTTTGTACTGGGGCGACGCTACAGACTGGACATGCTTGGACAAATTGACTTCTTAGTGAAGGAATTTGATTCTTATCGTTTTTTAAGGAACCTTTTCGGCGAGCACATGTTGATTCACCTTCGTATGTCGATACTGTTGATTAACTTTGCCTGGTTTTGTTCCAAGTGTCAAGTGTTGCTTCTAGATTCCAGGTCCGGGTGTGCCCGGACATCTCTTGTATAACATATCGCACTTGCACTATAATTACAATTACTTTTTTTTTGCCCTAGTTTTAGCATGCTTTAACATGTTTTTGCCTATTTGGGTGGATTGCCAAGCAGACGAACCGCGGCATGTGTTGGAGCCCCCACAATGTAGCCAGCATCGCCAAAGTATCGGCGGAACATTGGCCGCAGCACCTTGGCATAGGCGTACGTCTTGCCGGAGCCTCCAGCGCCCAGCCACAAACAGTTGCAGCTTTCAGTGGCAGCTCCATCGGCCATCATGGAGTCTACGTTGGAACGATTCAGCCACATTTGCTCCATGACCCACGCAATGGGCGCCACTGCCAAAAATGACAAAATCTGTTGCCGATTAACCGTGTAGTTGATGGCAAGCTCTGCTGCATAGTCGCCAGGTCCGATGCAGCGATTGTTGAGTGCAACCAAAAACGGTTAGGTAGACCGATTTTAAAACTCCAAGGTCCTCAAAATCAGGATCCTAGATCATTTGCCATTGCGGCCTAGTACTGTAGCTAGTACAGGTTAAATTTCACATTGGGAAATGAACGTGCAGCAGGGAATCGTGGGTAGTCATGCATCACCAGATTTATGGATTTCCGCCGAAAAGAATCCCAGATCAGCAGAACTCAGGCGCACATTTTGTGATGCTGAGTTCCGCCGAAAAAAATATGTTCAGCAGAAATCCTAGGGAAAAGCATTGAATCAGGATTGCAGCCTGACTGCAGGATAGGTACATATTAAGCATTGTTCAGAACTACATATGCATGTATATCTATCTGATCAAACCAATTAAACTTATGGATGTATATCTATAGCTAAATAACTATAGATATATTAACTATAGATTGACTATATAGATATACATCCATAAGTTTAATTGATTTGATCAGAATATTGTAACAGGCCATCCAATCCAAACTTTAGCATAGACAAGGTTCTTCAACAGGCATTGGCGAAATTGATAAAGGTTCCAGAGTGTAGTGTAGTGAGGTGTAGTGTAGTGGAGTGGGGTGTAGTGTAGTGTAATGCAGTGTAGTGTCATGTAATTAGTGTAGTGTAGTCTTATGTAGTTGTAGCTGTAATTAGTGTGATGGAGCGTAATGTAGTGTAGAATGTAATGTAGTGTAGTGGCAGTTGCAGTTGCAGTTGCAGTTGTTGTTGTAGTTGTAGGTGTAGTGCAGTGTCATTCAATGTAGTGTAGTGGAGTGGAGTGTAGTCTAGGGTAATGTAATTCGTGTAGTGTAGTGTAGCGTAGTGTAAATGTAGTATAGTTGTAGTTGTAGTTGTAGTAGTTGTAGTTGTAGTTGTAGTTGTAGTTGTAGTTGTAGTTGTAGTTGTAGTTGTAGTTAGTGTAGCGTAGTGTAGTGTAGTGTAGTGGAATGTAGTGTAGTGTAGTGGAATGTAGTGTAGTGCAGTGTAGTGTCATGTAGTGTAGTGTAGTGTAGTGTAATGTAATGTAATGTAATGTAGTGTAGTGTAGTGTAGTGGAATGTAGTGTAGTGTAGTGTAGCGTAGTGTAGTGTAGTGTAGTGTTTTGTAGTGTAGTGTAACTGAGTGTAATTGAGTGTAGTGTAGTGTAGTGTAGTGTTGTGTAGTGGAGTGTGGTGGAGTGCAGTGTAGTGTAGTGTAGTGGAATGTAGCGAAGGTGTAGTTGTAGTTGTAGTGCAGTGTGTTGGAGTGCAATGTGGTGTAGTGGTGTTTGTAGTTGAAACTGCTACAAAACGCTCACGTTTTGCTCACTTTTGACAAGGTGCACCATCCCGTGCGCCTGCCAGGCGAAACGACATCTGAACCTCCAAAAGTGGTCCAAACCCCTGGTGTTTTTAACATGTTGACTTCGAAATGTGCTTCGCGCCACAACGGCGTGCACTTTTTAGACAGCTCAACTTCCAAAAGTGCTCCGAACGTGTGGTGCTTTTAACATTTTGGCTTCGAATTGTGCTTCGCGCCACAACGGCGTGCACTTTTTCGACATCTCAACTTCCAAAAGTGGTCCGAGCATTGAGCATGGTGTGCTTTGTACATTTTGACTTCGAAATGTGCTTCGCGCCACAGCGCCGTGCACTTTTCCGACATCGCAACGTCGACCAACCCCCTGGTTTTTTTTCACATTTTGACTTGGAAATGTGCTTCGCGCCACAAAGGCGTGCACTTGTTCGCCAAAAGTGGTCCGAACGTGAGGTGCTTTTAGCTTTTTCACTTGCAAGTGTGCTTCGCGCCACAACGGCGTGCAATTTTTCATCTCTCATCTGGCCAGCGGGCTCCGCACCCGCCGCTTTAGCAAGCCTACTTTTCGACCCTCCGGAGCCACAAATCATTGGAAAAACATAGTGTTTCGCGACTTTCCTACCTTTTCGCACACCTGGATCTTCTTTCTTCTGAGACTTTCTCTTTTTGTGATCTTCTTTCTTCTTCTCTTCTCTTCTCTGACTCTTCCCACCTCTGCTTTTCATCTGTCCATATTGTCGGAATTTGACTTCTCAACTTCCTTCGATTATCGTAGAATATAGCAAACTATAGTATGCATATGTATACATATATATATATACATATACATATATTTAATTATATATATATGTATACGCATTATATAGTTATAAAATTGATTCTATAAGTTATTATCTATACACATACATCATAGAATCATAGAGATTTGCAGTTTTGTATCGCTTTAAAACCACCAAAATTGTCATTTGGGCTTAGGGATTTTTTTTTTCCACCTCTAGGCCTGTGAAAGTGTCAGGTTCCCAGACATGGATACCCACAATGGGCCATACAAAATATAAGAACCATTGGTTTGGATAGGAAATGGTTTGGATGAAATTGGCCTTATCTACAAGATTCTAGAAGTTTTTGGGAAAGGTCATCATTGTTAACACAGACATATATATATATATATATATCGTATTGTCATTTCTGGTGAACCAATTGAGGACAGAGAAAGAGGCGAAGGACAAGACTTTTCATGAGATCAAGAGCCTCACTGCAGCTGAACGAGTGGCCAAGCTGATTCAGAATCTGTCAGGACAGAGATCAATAGTTCAGACGCATCTCAGGAATCTGAAGATGGCTGTAGATTCGTTGTGTCAACTAGAAGAAATGAAATGTCACCAGCAAAAAAGGATTTAGGCAACGAAAAAACAGGGCTATTATATCCCAGAACTTGAGGACATTGAGGACATGACGCAGCCTCCAAAATTTGTTTGTCTACGAGGAAAATCACTAGTTGTTTCCGGGGGGTCTACAAGTTCGACTCTCACCATTCTGGGCCCCATAAGCCCTGAACTTGAAGGACAAATGCCAGCAAATGATGTAGAAAGGGCTTAGCAATTTCATGAATCAAAGCCTCCTATGCTTGCTCCACACAATGCCTTCCAATCAAGGTTACCAGGCTCATGCTCCTACTGTAGTATGGCACATTTAGATGTTGGATCATGTTGCTGTTTTGTGGAAGGGCAATATTAATAGTATATTAATACACCATACACGGAACCTTTCGGAGGGTGAGTGGATTAACAGGGGTTTGAGAAGTGAGTGCGTTTTTTGTTTGTTTTCTCCACATGTGCAAGTTAGACAAACCAACTGAAAAAAATACCTAAGTTATGTTCAGTTGTTTGCTGGATATCCCCAATTTGGAAATTGTTTTTTCCAATTAACATGCCCATTTTATATAATTACTTCGGATCCCTTTGTTAATTTAGCATAGCTATGGAGAATGTAACATAGCTATGGAAAATGCATGACTATTGCCAAATTCTGGACTTACCTGTGTTTAATGGTGATTTTTCATAACCAACATGTTCTTTACATTTCTCATTGTTTTCCCATGGTCCGCCATGGTTTGTCATGATCTTGCCACAGGAGCAGATCTCGGGCCTGAGTCAATGTCCAGCTCGAGCTCAAGTGACTCCTCTTAACTCCGGCGGCCGATTTTTTTGGGATCCCAAAGAGGTTTGGGATCCGACACTGGGCTAGTTTCATGCTTAATTGCCAATCTTGCGTGTTGTTTTTTTGGGCTGGAGAATGCAGGATATCCAGGATATCTTGCTGGATATCTCAGATTTCACGGACTCAAGACATTGCTTGCTAGCGTTAATCTACTCATATTGATTTCATGGTGGTTCTTGGTTAAAAATCCAGTTGGATTAGGCACGTGTTTATCCATGAATATCCAAAACATATTCAATGAGAATCGCAGATAATCCATAAAAGACAAACTCCTAGCAGAATGAGATACACGCAAAGTTATCCAAACATCCAAGCATATGACAATTCAATATATAGTCATCCCGAAATAATATGCCAAAAGTCTCCCGCTAAGCTGAGATAAGACTAACTTTGATGATGTTTCCCCCGTCCTTTTGCCGTGGCCAAAGAGTCGTGTTTGCGCTTGGGCTGATACGGCCGCAGCTGACGAGTGCAGAAATCACTGGGGCCAAAAAATCGGGATTTTACCGGCGAAATTGTGAGTTGAATGATGTTATTGAGTTATAAGCTGTATTAATGAATATGTTTAAAGTTTAAAGTTATAAAGATAACAAAAAATAGGGTGACAGTTCAACCAGCAGCAACACATGTGCAGGTTTTACTGGAAAAAACATTGGGGAATGACGCACCCATGGTAGATTTAGGTATCACATCAGTGATCCAACATTGAGGATCTAACCAAGGAAAATCACCGAGGTCGACAAGAAAAAACGACTGAAACATCGGAGTTCCATTTTTTGGGAAGCTGCAAGACCCGAAAAACCAGGCAGCTTTGATATTTGGCAATATAGCTATGGAAAATGGCCATTCACAGATGATTTACCTCTAAAAAATCTAGTTGGAAACTGGAAACTGGAAACTGTTAAATTATCCAGAATGTATCACCATTTGTTGCTTAAGTCCCATTATAATCATTATACGCCACCATTGTTTATCCATTGAAATGGCGGTGCCATCATGTTGAATCCTATTTTACTTAAATCTGACTCTTGCTGTTAGGGGTTTTCAAGCATTCTTGTTCGCATCAGCTTGGCCAGACATGGGGACACGTGATTTAGTAGCAGGATTTGCTGATTTGGCATCAGAACCAGTATAGGCAAGGCCCATCGACATGGTTATATAATATATAATATGCATATATATATATATGTATATGCATATATATATATATTTGCATGTATATATATATACATTTCTGGCATATATTCATCATTATATCTATAGTATGTATATATATATATATATATAGCATGGTGACACATGTGATATTCTCGCTAGCTCAGCTTCTGATATGTTCTGTGTTTGATCATCCACCTAGCCTTCATTTGGCAGATGCCAGGTTTATTTGACCCTTCAAAATATGGCCAAGTAACGCCGATAGCAGTGGCTGCGCCCCGGTTGATGATCAGTTTGGGGTTCTCAACCTACCCTTTGTATATTGAGGATTATCATAAGAATGTGGTAAACCCAAAGATACAACTCCAATTTTTGGATGGTTTATACTATCCGAATCCATGTCTGGTCATACTTTGAATGGTGTCTCTTTGGGTTTCCCAAATAATATAGCAATCCAACACTGATTGATGACAGTTGTCAGATGTCAAAGTATCCTAGCTATAAAGATATAAAGATATGTAACGATATATCAGATTATATTCTTCATGATTATATTAACAAATTATATGATAATCCACCTGAGAATCCCTTTCTTAGCCAAACAGCAAGCCATGGCTGTGCACCATGAAGCCTTGCGATGCCCTGCTGAGTGGCCCGGCGAAAAGCGAAAAAGCTCAGTTTTTGTGGGTGATCCTTGCGCAAGAATTGGGGTTTAACCATGAACAGATTAAGGTTACCAGGTTTACCCATAAACAATTGGTGTTTTGTTGAATCATGAAAAACACATATATAATCATATATATATATAGGTCTTAACCATTGAAATATTGTTGTTACATGTTTTAAACAACAAACAAACAGGTTTTACCTGCAAGATTGCAGGAGCCAAGCGGCAGAAGCAGAGAATTTGAAAACCACAGACTGTGGTCATGTTTCTCATGCAACCAATCAAAATTGGTCTATACAATTTCGAACTTCCACTTATTTTGTTCGTTCATGTTCTTTCTCTCTGTACATGAGATATCATGAGATGATGAATTTGAGCCTCCAAACATTCCATTTGTTGTTCCCTACTAATCTAGATGACGAGGATCAGGAGAATGAGGAAATGCGGGTAAATTTTGCCTTTCCTATCCGGACTTTGATGATGATTGTTTTTCTCCTTGAGGCGGGATAACAGTCGGTTGAAACAATCGGCCTCGGCCTTGGATACGAATCGGTCGGGAGTTGAAACCGTCTGACGGTAATTTGTCGCAATGGAACGTGGTGTTGGTAGATTATACAAATGTAAAATATAAATTATCTATGATTATCTATATATGTTATCAATGATTATCATGGATTATAAATGCATATGGTATAGATTTGTATAGATTCCTCAGATGTTTGGTTGCTTGGATGGCAACTGATTGGGAACCCTTGTTGTAGCTCAAATCAATTGCAGGCAGGGGAAGTAATTAGTTGTCATGGTTGCATGTAAATGACTAGAATGATTCCCACGGTTTTCCTAACTTTTGGTTCCTAAATTGCATCTGCAATGATCTCTGAAGAGTTGTTCAACCCAGCACAATTGTTTTGGATGTACGACCTATGCTCAGAACTTTGAACATGGAAACTAAGAAGCATCTATAACCAGTGCCATGTTCATCTTCCGGTCCAGTGCTTTTCAAAACTCGTTGGTGGTTTCTTTGCCTTTACATGGTCGGGCATACTGGTGATGATGATCCCTGATCAACTCATGTTTTTGCATGGGTTGAACGGTTGAACCGCCAAGTCAGAAGATGATTCAAATCTCCACAGGTTCACCATTTTGATCCCTTTGACCCCTTTGGGAGTCCAACAGTTGCGAGGTTGGCTGTTGGCCCTGCAAGCATGGTCGGCATGGGGCATGAGTTGCTTCTCCGAGATCAAATTTGGTTGGTGTGAGTCCCTCAGAGCAGAAAATGGCGGGGTTGGAAGACATGACTGGGGTTAATCCATTATTATATTTAAGTTACTATGAACCCTGTTGTAGCAAAGAAAGCAAAAAACAACAACTGGGACCAACAAACACGGAAAAATATGTGAATATAGAATACATATGAATACATTATATTTATGAAAATATAGGAAAACAAACAAGTCATGGCAAGCGGGGTACAGGAATAGGATATATCGCCAGTAGAAGTGGGAATACACCAGCAACAAATGAACTGCTGGGCCCCTTGAAGAATTTCCAGTAGTGAGATGTAATCGAAAAGTTATGTAAATTTGGTTATAGTTGGTTTCCACGATCAAAAGCTTGCTGGGCCCAGAGCATGTTACTAGTGGGTAGCAAGTGTTTGGGTTCCAGGGAACCGGTACTGTACATTATTTTTTTAGCCACTGACGATTGGGGACAATGACTCTACTAGGATTACTAGGTAGTGTTGATGTGCTGGACAATTTGCAAATATCATGTTCACATCTAGCCTACAGTTGTTGCCTACAAGTGGTGTTTTTAGATGACCTTTTCGCAAATTTGGTCAAGTCGTCAGTCTCAATATTGGCCGTGGATCTTCCGAGGCTTTCAGGGCAGTCGAAGCCCCAAAATATGGAAATCAGTGGGCCACAAATATTAGTGGTCCCTGAAAAACTATGGAAATATATGAAACACAAGATGTTTCCAAGCCCTATCTCTGGTCGATCTCTGATTGGTTTTGTGGCTTCATTTTGAGGCCCTCTTTGAAACCATTGATTAAATATGATTAAATCCATTGCTTATGCGGTCGCTTAGTGAGTCAGTTGCAGAGAACGGGACTGATCAGATACCTACTTGACGATGGGAACGTGCTTCTGTGAAATGTCCACGTGCACGGATTGTGACGGATTTTTTTGCATGAATTGAATTGGCGAGTGTACCAAGTGACGGAATTTGACGTGTGCTAAGTCTGCTAAGTGAACCCTTGGCCTCCCCATTCCCGATAAATACATTTAAATACCACATCAATGGTTCCAAGTATATGTGGTTTTATCATTTGTTTATCTCCTACATCCACCATGATTTCTGGAAGTGTTTGTGGTTTTACCACTTGCATAGTGTCCACATAGCATGAATAACCCGCCCCCAATCATTAAAGGGCCACAAATTAAGTGAGGCCACACATTACTCTGAAGGAGACTGGACACAAGTTTTTCCGAACAAATTGCCTAATTGAAAACTAATACAAAGAAGGTATTTTTGAATTTTCGACCCACAAAGGGAAAGGTTTAAATGAACAAAAGACAAAAGAAGCCCAAAGACGGAATAATACTTTATTATTGGCGGTTTTACTATTTTCTCGGGATTTGGTCAGCTTTATTGTGGTGATTTCAAAAAATGCGATGTCAAGGTTTGTCGTGCTATATATATATATTGATGGTTCAATCGGTGAAATCCCAGTGCCGGGTGGTGATTTCATCATTTTTGGCTCAGGGCCGAGGAAACAGCTGAGGTATAGCTCCATTGATCCGGATGCACCTCCGAGTTGTCCTGACACTGGGACCCGTGAAACCTGCCGATGTTTTGACAGTGGTGCCGGAGATCGCCCCAAATGGTTGAAGCATTTAGTGCAAATCACTTCACTCTTGGGTTTCTGATGGATAAATATCAAAGTATGGTTAAGGGTTGTAAATTTTGTAAATGCTGGCTTTGAGCAACTTGGAACTGGGGACTAGCTTGCAGGGGAAAGATGGGCAATGTGCGTTTTCTCTGGAGTAAACTTAGTCTACTGATACCCCAAAAAACATGTTGGGTTGGCCTGAACATAGAATATATAGGGGACCCCATGTTTGTCCCAAAAAATCCATTGGTTTACAAATTTATCATAACAGTATTGATTAAAATTGCCATTTTGGGGTATACAGAATGTTCATCCATTTGTGGACAAACCCCATTTTAAGAACATTCAACAACCCCTGCGGTGTTTTCACAAAGCTGTTAGCATATCTTGGAATCTTTTGGCACATCATCAAAAGCCTTTGAAAGAGCAAGGTGCAGCTGACTCGAAAATCCGCAGCTGAGAAAGGACCAGAATCCAAGCATATCGTCATAGCGTCATAGTAGGACATTACACAATGCAGATCTTGAATCCAAGCCATTTCAACCTTCCGGGCTCAAAATCATTCTATATCATTTTTCCACAGTCGAGCCCTCGAAATCCTAAGTTCCATGGGATGTTTTCGCATGTTTGATGCCCAACTGTAGCCATCTTCAGCCATTAAACACTTGAAGACTTGGAAGTTTCAACTTTGTAGGCTCCAGCCTTGGTTCAGCTGAGTTAACTTCCCCCCATTTGTTGGCCGGCCTGGCGGCGCGGCAACGTCGCGGCAGATGTCTGCCCCATGTCGAGAACCTTCACCGATGTCCGATGATGGGGTTCCGAGCTTCGTGGCAATCATGAAACTGGTCGGATTGATTTTCATGCTTAGATGGGCTCATGGGGTTAGTTATGGTTAGTTAACCGGTGGGTAACTGGGTGAGTTAGTGAGTTAGTGACTGGTGATTGAAACAAAATCACTAGCTGCTGATCCCACCCATCAAAGCTGGGGATGTGGCCATCGACCATAAGGATTCAAGCCATGCAAAGAATTGGATTCATCAATCAGAAATACAGAATTTTAGTGGTTTAATATACCTTGCGAAAAGGGACAAGCATAACATGATGGTAGGGTTTAGGGAATCATTCCAAATATGTATTCTTTCCAGTAAATTCACATAGCTACGGGTTCAATCCACCATAGATCATTTCCTAGGAAACCTCTGGATTTACAGTTTTGATTTTCCAAGTGCATTTTTTTGAAATCCTTTGCAAAGCCATTGCCAATGGGATAACCAACGACAGATGGTCCAGCATACGCCTGGCCAGCACCTAGGAAGCGATTTCCGACGTGGTTGGCCACATATGGAGCTCGTGGGTAGAACATGGTGCTGTATGCTACACACTTACCCCAAAAGATGGACTCAAAATCATAGCATTGAAATTGAAACTCACACTGCGAGGATTGCCTGAAGTGTTTTTTTCAGTTCTGAATGGCTAAGTTGCTTTGAGTAGGTCAACTAGGTTTCACTGTAGATATATCCATAGTATTCCATAGTATTCCATGAGTTTACAGACCAACTTCCGACTGACGCCGAAGTCCATCATGGGAGCTGGATTGACTATGATGACTATGGTTGGCAAAAAACACCATGCACAAAAGGAGACGTAACGGTGAAATAAGGGAGGCAATTCATCATCCAACAATATCCAGGGAGCCACTGAGATATGTTGGCCCATTCGAGACCAAATGATTCCGTACTCGGTGTCGTTCACCACAGGAATCCTAAGTGAGTTATTTCTGCAGAGTTCTAGGATATTACAAGTAGGGCAAGTAAGGTTTAGTCAGTTGTCAGTTTAGTCCAATTATACATGGGGTTATTTACCCCTTGCACTTGGCAATGGAAAAGCCACTAGAAATGGAGGTTTTAAAGGGAACATCATCTAACATCATAAATAGGGAATTGTCCATGACCATGTTTTATTATGCGAGGGTACTTTTTCTGGCGTGAATATGCGTGAACCACCAAAATCACCAAAGTAAATTTTGATGATTTTGTGAACCACCGAAATAGTTAATTTAAACTTATGTTAACTGATGATTTTGATGGTGTTTGTGCAGTGAATTTGACACCCAGTTGATGCCAGGAGTCTCAGAAGGAAGCAGTTCCCATCAGGAAGAGCCTCCCAAGGACAGGCTGAGAGAAACAGCGGAAGGCACTGGTGGGAGTGGTTTTACCACAACAAAAATGTTCGTTTGAAGCAGAAAGATAGCTGATTAATGTGGGTAAAACAATGCCATTTGCACCATCCCCCAGTCATCACCATAAATAGGTGGTATCAACCATTTCAAATTGGGTGGTTTATGGCGTTGTTTTAACCACATTACCACGCCTTAGATAAAGATGGTTTATAAAAATGCTGGCTCAAGCACTTTTGACGTTCTTGCTTGACCGACGACGCTGCTTTAGTCACTATTCTGGAAGAATCTTGAAGACATTGTTGGTATTTGTTGGTTTCTTAAAATGAGGGATCCCCAAGTCACCATGGGTTTCACTAAAACTCAAATGGTCCATCCATGACAACTGGATGATTTGGTACCCCCACTTTAGATCACTTTAGGTCATCAATTTGGTGAGGCACAGGCCGACATCAGGAGCTCCTCTACGAGTTGGAGCCTGAACTGCTTCGGGGCGTTCCACTGCACGTGTCGCTGGGAAAGTGTGGCTCTTATTGGGAAATTCCTGAGCCTTGGATCGCCGGCTGGTCTCAGAAAATCCGAAAGGCTGGTGGAATGATGGTAAACTACCATTGTCGGTATTGAAAATGATTGTCTTGACCCAGGATTTTTTGTGAAAGCCCTCCAGTTCAGAGTTTTTTTTCTTGGGTATTAAATAGGTATAAATAGGTTGTTGGAATCGATCACTATTTTTGTTGGAGCATCCACCAATTAATCATTGGGTTTTAACATGGTTTAACATGTTTTAACCTAGGGTTGACATTGATCCAGAAAAAGTGGGGGATTTCAGAACACATCGTAGCATCATTCATTTCGACCAATTTGGTGGTTTCGAAGATGTCTTGTTTTCCATTCCCTGATGATCCCAATCGATGAATACTTTTCAGCCAAAGACCGAAGAAGCGTAGCGCAAAGACGGCTGGGTGCAGGGGTTGTCCGAACATAAACAGCAATAAACGGTAAGACTTTTCAGGAGGATTGACACCATCACCTGACTCGATTTCAAGGACATCTCAGAAAATTGGCTGAGAAGAGCAGGATCTCCTTGAGGTTTTCCCAGGAACCAGTTTCTGCAGTTTGACGACCTTGGTCCGTTGGCCCAAGGGAATATGTTTCCCAGGCGGTTTCGTTCCACACCCAAATCCCTAAACCAAATCCCGGTTTCACTGCACCCCAATTTGCAAGCCTCAAATTCTCTCTCCATGGTTCAGCGGCTTCAGAACATTCTTGGTGTCAAAGTCGATCACCTCAAAAACAGGCTATTCCTCAGCTGCCATGAGCCAAGGATAATGGGATGTTGAACGTGAACCCTAGCTTGTACAAGCTGAGTACGCCGCTGCGCTGAAAAACTCATCCCATCCCTGCGAGTTACAAGCATTCGGCCAGTTACCAACAGAAACCCTAAACTCATGGGCCTATCTTTCGCAAACATCCCCCGTTTGCCAATTGTTTTGTGTGTGGATTTACATAGCATAATGGTGGTTGACTTTTACTGTAACTGCTAGGGCTTAGGACATGTTTTTTCTATCCTCAGTGTTCAAGTCTGGGTCATAGATGGCAAAGACTCACCATCTTTCAGACTTTTAGCATACAATCGCATAAACAACGTTCTATGTCAACTACACATTGAGATGTCTAAAAACATAGGAGTTTCATAATCATATAATATCATATATACATATTATACATATCTACATAGAGAGGGAGGTTTACTATTCGTGAACAAACATTCGTGACATAACAGCCACTGATTGTCATCGAGCTGAGGCCCGTGGACCAGCTGGACCATTTCTTGAGCCACGATTGGCAAACTTCACGTCGACTTGGCTGATCCAGGGATAAAAAATGGGCAGATTTTGCTTTCGCGGCTTGAAAACAAAATACGGCTTTAACCCACCAACATGGTATACATATATTACTTCAGTACGCATTAAATATACATATTTATGGTGTATATATATATATATTATTATTTATTTATACACATACACTGTATACAACCACAACTGTTGGCGGGTCTCAGTATGGTGAAGATCCTAGCTGACGACACCAATGCAGCACTTTGCACAAGATATCGGAGAGCCATAAGACATTGGTCAAGCTATGGTCACCAAAGTTTGGGAATATTTGTCAACCTATTGGTGCAATTTCGAATGGTTAAGATTAAGATTCAAACTATGTCCATGATCTTTGATCCACAATTTAAGCCAGGGGATATACCATTGAAATCCAAAGATAAAACGCCCAGAATGGTCACGTTCTTTCTGTTCTGGGGGAAGTTGCTGCTGACCCGTAGAAGTTCCACAGCATGTTGGGATGTCACTATTCACCCATTCGGATGACACGACCATGGATGTTCTGTTTTGTATGGTTGATAAGAACACGGTGGGCATCGATTTTTCATCCCAAGGATGTATCGTTTATTGACTGGGTACATCTGGGGACGAGAGCGGTTCTTGGATGTTTCCTTTGCTCAAATCAGACAAGAACAGCAGCATTATTGTAAAAACAAGTCATGGTGCCACAACTACTTGGAACAAGAGGTATCTACTGACATATAGATCAGACGGCCCGGTAGGATGAACACTCAAATAGCTGGCAGATGGACGGTCATCCCCAAAATGAAGCATCTTTTGTAGGTATCATGACTCATCTCCATATTCATGATACTTTAATAGATGTGGGGAAAGTCCATGCTTGTCTCAAAATGCTGGAAGCCTCCTATTCCATCCCAGCCCTATGGTGCGGTATCCCCAGAATTTCACCGTTGATGTCGAATCCCCCCCTTTATACAGTATAAAAGCATCCCATAAATGGTCCCAAATGTGTCTTTATCATTGTATTTGCCCTGGCCTCAGCAAACGTAATCCTTAATCCTTAGCCAGATTACGGATTACCAAATTTTCGGATTATGTGGTTTGGACGGATTACGGATTGAAAGCCACAACCCCTGTAAAGGATGATGACCGGCATAATGCGCTGAGGAAGTTTTCCTTGGGTTTCGTTTCTGAGTGTGGTGTTTGGTTCTCCGTGTTTTGGTTTTCCCTCTCTTTCTTGAGTGCGATGCCTTGCAAGTCTGGGTTGCAACAACGTAGCCACCTTTGCGGCCTGGGTCAAAGAACAACTGAGTGTATCTGGTTGCAAATTCCCGAGATTTAGCTCTTCGGGGGTTGTGGGAACCTTCTACCCTTTGCCAACCACAACCCCAAAAGTTGCGAATTTCCGAGATTTAGCTCTTCGGGGCTTGTGGGAACCTGTCTACCGGTCTTCTTGACGCAAATGAGATAAATACATCTAGAAGCAGGTGAATGAGGAACCCAGTGTGCCCCCTAACCACAGCTGCCAACCATTGCCAACCACAACCCCAAAAAGTTGCAAATTTCCGAGATTTGGCTATTCGGGGGCTGTGGGAGCCCGTGTGCCTGACTTCTCGGCATTTTATATCATTATGTTATTTTTTTAGGATGTAGGTTACAAGGTCCCAAGTGGAAATTACAAGGGCTGGACAGGAGGCACCTGCAGGTGCTTCAGACGAACAGCTGCTTCCTCTCAGATGATGCACTTCCTTTTGCTGACCGTGCTGCCACGTCTGGCCTTGGGTAAAGCAGAAAACAGACTTCTACAGCCTGCCTCATAGCTCGCCAAACCACAACCCCCAAAAGCTGGAAATTCCACACATTTACCTCTTCGGGGGTTATGGGAACCCGTGTGCTACGCAAAAAAGAAGCGCAAACGACCAGGTTCACAGGGTAAGGTTTCAGGGGCTGTGAGCAGATTACGGATTAGAACGGTTTACGGATTATTCGGATTGAACCCTTTTTTCGCATTAGCAGATTTACGGATTAGTTTTACAAGCGCACGCAGTTTGATGAGCCCTATTTGCTACATCCACCATGGTTTCTGGCGGTATCCCCACTATAGTGTGGCCACATCATGATTGGTTTATGACCAAATTCTATTCTTCAGTGGTTTAATCGCTATGTTTGATGGTTATATAGGTAAGTTAGATCCCCTTGAACTAGTTGGTCAAACCTCCATAGTTTCTCCAGGCTGGTTTACCCAACCGTTTCATGGGATTTAACATGATTTAACCCTCAAATTCCATGATAAAGTTTGGTAAAATTCACCAAACTGCTCAAGGCTGGTTGAAATACCTCGCTTTATTGGTGCTCTTCAACTCTCGACCGGCAGCCATTGCCACATTCGTGGTGCCATGGTGACGTTGATTTGTGGCCTATGCCATACGAAAAGTATAGGATCAGACGTATTTATATATGGTAGATGTTGAAAGTGGGTAGTTTTGCAGCCAAAATTGGCTTTGAGGGTCACTTTTAACGGATTTCATCAGCAAAGGGTGGGATTTTTAACATGAATTAAGCAGCGCAGAGAGGATTTCAGCACCGGTTAATGGGAAATATGGGTGAATTCTGGTGAACCCCCACCAGCCAAAAAGCGCCAAGCCAGAGGTTGGCAGCTCATCTGGACGGTCAAAGTTGGGTACCCAAAAACTTGGGTGATTAAGCATTGAACTTGCCACAATTCCCTCATGACCCACGGTCCGGGATTCTTGACCGAGCGCATACATATCCAGACACATGTAAAAGTTTTGTTACAATACAGTGCTTTCGGTTGCAGTCAAATTTTGTTCCGGGGAGTCATTAAACAACATTGGCATGCTTACTCGCACATGAGAGATCACAAGTTTTCCTCAAACATGAACAACTGATAAGTGTTAAGATGATGGCGACGGGGGTGATGATTCGTGACGCTCAGTATGATTATGATGATGATGGTGATGATGATGTTGTTGATGATTATGATCATGGTGGTGTTGCATGATTTGATGATGATGATGATGAGGAGGATGATGCATGATGCATGATGCAAATGATGTTGATGATGTTGATGATGTTGATTAATTGTGTTTAATCATAGTAATTCATGATGATCATGATGAATATATTATTATGGTAATGATGATGGCAAAAGTGAGGGTGGTGATGATTCATGATGTTTTTGGTGATGCTTCATAATGATGAGGAGAACAATCAGTATGATAAAAACATTTATTATTGTCATTATCGATGATGACGACGGTGGCGATGTTTCATGGTGATGACTTAAACATGTTTTATGATAATGTTGTTTTTTGATACTGATGAAAATGGCGATGTTGATTATCATTGGTTCTACATTCAAAAACATGATGATGCAAATGGCAATGTTGATGATTATTGTTACTCATGATGATGATGATGATGATGATGATGATAATATGTAGTGTATGTTTTTCCGTCAAATTTCAGTGGGTTGACAGTGCGGACATGGATTGTGAAGTTGCTAAACTGTCATCCCAGTCACTATATTGGTTCTATTACCTTATTTGGTTTTGTAGACCACATGTTTGTCGGTCCCATGCCCATTAAAATTGCATTTCCGTCAACTTTGACCTTGTAGGTTGATTTATCCATGTTTCCTAGTTTCCCACCTCCATGCCTGGCAGACTGATATCACCTATTTTCCCTGAATTTTCATGTTTTTTTTGAATCCTCAGCCGAATCCTCCGCACCCAGGTGAGCGTCAGCGTGGGAGTTGTCTATAGTGTGCTTGGCTTGCGGGGTGGGATCCAACTAACACTCTTTGCAGATGCTTGGTACAGGAAAAACGACGACGTCGGGTCGGTGAAGGCTCACAGGGAGCAACCAAAATGGTGGGTTTCATCTAACACAAATGGTTGTTCAACCCTGCATTTGATGGGATATAAAGTTGATTATCTGGATCCATGTGTGGGAAAATTCATTCTCATTCGCTTTGGTGAGCCGTTTAGTTACTTTTTAAAGATGTCAATCTTAGCTTTGGGGTTGAACATGAACTCAGGAATTAGAATTTGTTCCCATTTTTTTGCCGGACCTCAGTGAGTGCGACCTCACTGTAAATGGTGTTGTTAAGTAAGGGAACCGTACCCAAATGACTCGAATGACCTGCTCACTGGGCATACCTTGAAACAGCATCGACAACAAGAGGATTTATGTTTAAACATGAAAGTATTGTAAACCTCTGTAAAAAGTAGTTTTGTATGATGGTAGAACTTTTACCCGCTTTCATGATATGGACTATGTCCTAGTCCAATAACAGATTCCCCCCCTCTTGAAGGGGTATTTTATAGATTCATGAAAGCGGCCAGGCGTATAAATATGGGCCTGGCATGGGTACAGCTCCAAATTCAAGGCATTCAGCCAACAGACAACCCCTACCTCCACGGGGTGCAGCTTTGTTGGCTCGAGCTCCTTTGTTGGTACTGCCAGAAAAAATCCCACCTTGGCATTGATTTTTTTATGTTTACAGTATCATTAATCTGATAATAACTAAAACAAGTGTAATAATAGCAATTTTACAATAATAAATGCTAGTTTTAACTGATCATCTTACTCTTGTCCATATCTACTGCGAATATTTAGGTGTGACCGCACCAGTATATGGTCTGGCTCAAAGATAAGCCATCTTCATCCCCTATTGAGCCTAAGAAAACAATTCCCAGAGGATTTGGGAGGTAGTTGGACCACCATGGATCCTAGATTCAGGGATCATCTAACCATATCCTGCATAGTGGAACTAATGTACTGACTCTGTGAAAAATAGCTCGAATTCAAAATGACAATGGTCCAGGTAGCTATATTGGTTTCCTCTGAGCATATTTTTATTATTATTGTCATTATTATTTTTCTGTTCTGTTCTCCCATCCCCCCACAGTCATCAACATGGCTAGGAAACCATAGAAACCCCATTACTCTAAGGATCTGGCATTCTTCATCATATTTTGCAGCTCGGCATGACTCTGGACACACGCGTTTGTTTGTATATCTTAGACACACAGAAAAAATATTCATATGTATGTAATGTATGTTATATTATGATTTGGCGTGATATCATATAACCTAATGTGATACAATCTAATCTCATAAAATACTATGGCATGAAATATAAAAGCAGCATTATAGTATGGTATCTATAGTATAGCATAGCATAGCATAGCAAAGCATAGCATAGCATGGTAGTACAGTATAGTATAGTACAGTATAGTATATAGTATAGTATCGAGTATATAGTATAGTATATAGTATATAGTATATATTATATAGTATATAGTATATAGTATATAGTATATAGTATATAGTAAAGTATAGTATATAGTATAGTATATAGTATAGTATATAGTATAGTATATAGTGTAGTATCTAGTATAGTATAGTATAGTATAGTATAGTATAGTGTATAGTATAGTATAGTATAGTATAGTATAGTATAGTATATAGTATAGTATATAGTATAGTATATAGTATAGTATATAGTGTAGTATCTAGTAT